>JAABUY010000350.1_pt1 | contig 85909 bp, 158 predicted proteins | sample 5560271 | NCBI WGS metagenome assembly JAABUY01 (sample SAMN10711886, study PRJNA513374) | rock metagenome | isolation source: Antarctica rocks | place: Antarctica: Victoria Land, University Valley | reverse complement strand
AGTCTTACCCCGCCCCCCCCCCCCCCCCCCCCCTTCTCCCACACACAACACACACCGCCCCCTTCCTCCCCTCTTTCTGCCTGCCCCAACCCACAGACCATGCTCGAGATCGTCGACGCCATGGACTCCTTCGGTATCGTCCGCACCGAGCCCACCCTCGTCATCGGCGGAGGATTGGTGACCGATGTGTCGGGCTTCGCCTGTGCCTCTTATCGCCGATCGAGCAATTTCATCCGGGTTCCGACGACTCTGATCGGTTTGATCGACGCGAGCGTCAGTATCAAGGTGGGGTTGAACCATAGGAAGCTGAAGAATAGGTGAGTGCGGTGTTCCAAGCGTCTGGGGGTATGAACGAGCTTCTGTGGGCTATGGGCGGGAGAATTGGAATGAATGGGTGACCCGAAAGAATTGTCGTGCTGATCGCACTTTTAGGCTGGGCGCATATCATGCTCCTCAACACACCTTCCTGGACTTTTCCTTCCTAAAGACCCTCCCGGTGGGACAGGTGAGCCCTCGGCAACTTCTGCTGGTATATGTCCCCCCCAACTGATATACCGCTCGTGAACTTCCCAGGTCCGGAACGGCTTTGCCGAACTCGTCAAGATCGCCTCTGTAGGCGAGAAGACTGTGTGGGACCTGCTCGTCAAGCACGGCAAGGAGCTGGTCGAGACAGGGTTCGGTTACAAGGATGGTGGGGAACACGTGAAAGCTCCAGGGAAGGAGATTTGTCATCGAGGGATCGAGATTATGTTGGAGGTGAGGACCCTGCCACCTTCGTGGTCCGGTGATTGGCGATACAGAGCTGACCTTCGCTTGTTTTGATCTCACGCACAGCTCGAGTCGCCCAACTTGCATGAACTCGGCTTGGACAGAGTCATCGCTTTCGGACATACTTGGTCGCCTACGCTCGAATTGACTCCGCGAATCCCTCTGCGTCACGGACATGCCATCACGGTGAGTAGACAACTCCTGTCTTTATCCCTCCTGTCTTCATCGGGCTACGTGATGCACGTCTGCCCTGCCATTCGCAATAGGCAGGAGGGATGAGTGGCTGTTGAGATTCTGACGCTTCAACAGATCGACATGGCCTACTCCATCACACTCGCTCATTCCCGCGGACTCATCGACGATTCTCAGCGAGACGAGTGGTTCCACCTCGTGTCTTCTGTGGGGCTGTCGATGGATCACGAGGCGTTCAACGATGAGCTGATCGGTGTCGCCACGGAGGCCATCAAGTGAGTCGAGGCTATCCGCCCTGTCCCCACGGGACGTCGGATGTAGCTTGATTAAGCTGAGCGTGTACTCTCCAACAGGAAGACACGAGACGGTAAACAGCGATTCGCAGTTCCCGATGGACACTTCGGCACCTGCACCTTCCTCAACGATGTCGGTATCGAAGAGCTCCGCTCCGTCCTCGAGACCCACAAGCAGTTCGTCATGTCTCGTTTCGGTTCCGGGGACGGGATCGAGGCGTACGTCGATGCTGGAGATCTCGGTGCCGAGCCCGAGGCGTATGCCAAGGGCGATGCTGGGAAGAGTGCGAGTGGGCAAGGGAAGGCTACTGCGGATAGTCTGAAGAAGAGTGGGATTAGTATGTGTAAGACGAGGAAGGCTGCCGTTCAGGCTGGGGGTGTACCGGTCGACTCGACTGGAGTTGTCACGAACGGGGTACGTCTTTACCTCCTGTACAGAGATTTGAGAGACAAAGCTGATCCCTTTGTTTGTGCGCAGATCAACGGCACTTCGGGCAATTAGGGGCTCCACGCAGAATGAGCCATGTAGATCCCTCACGGCTCAAAAGGATAGACACGAGTATCAATAGCATTATGTTATGGATTATCTACATCGATCATATCGAACTCTGTTTTATGACCCTGGGCGCTTTCCGTTCAGTATCCAGAGAAATGACTGTATCGGTCGTGTCCCGATTTGGAGGTAGGTGGCCGATAAGGACGATCGGAAATCACCGATTTGCATCCGGTGAATGCCGTCATCCACCATGACTTGACAAAGTATAGTCTCCGAACACCCCTTCCACCTCCAGCCTCTCACTCAACCTGTCCGACGTTCCTCCCCATCAGCTGCTCACTTGGCTCACCTACCGTCGACATGGTTCGAGCGATCCCGACACCAGCCCAGAACTTCCTCTCCAGCGTCATACTCCCATGCCTGTCTTTACTGCTCCTCCCCGTCACTTTCACAGCAGTAGCGTGCTGCATGGTGCAGGACAAGCTTCGTGATGGGTCGGGGGCGGACGAGGGAAGGAAGCGTTTGGGGGATGAGTCAGGCTGCGTGATCATCAGTGGTGGAAGGATGTCGAAAGGGTTGACGTGAGTATCAACATTTCCAAGGAGATTCGAGGAGTAGTGGATCAATCAGCTGTATCAGGTGTAGCTGACGATCGCGGTCACGTTGAATCAGGATAGGCTAGCACGGGCTTTCAAGCGGGCAGGATGGGAAGTTATTGGTGTGGAGGAAGAGGGGTAAGAGATCATCCCGTCCCCTCGACCTCGCGCATCGGATCTGACTGCCGTTTCTCTGCAGATGGGGAGATCTCTGCCCCATGCGATTCTCGAAAGCCGTCGACAGATTCTACCTCCTCCCACCCGTCTCCCATTCCTACGCCCAGTATTCATCCAAACTATTCTCCATCGCCCAGATTCACTCTGCCACCTTGTTCATCCCCGTCTCCGGCGCTGGCTCTTCCGTAGAAGACGCTCGTACCGCCGAAGAGATGTTTGCCCTCTCCGAAGGGAGGTGTCGGACGTTCATCCAAGATCCGGAGACGATGTCGGATCTACACGACAAGGATCAGTTCATGGCTCTTGTAGGTCGGTTGGGGATGACGATCCCGAAAGGTCGAATGGTGAAGAGTGTGGATGAGGCGATGGCGTTCCTCGGGGAGGATTCGGGGGAGCCGAGATACGTGTTGAAATGTATGGGGCTCGATGAGAATCGGGGGGATCTGACGCTCTTCCCGCTGGAGGGGGATGATGAGAAATTGGGGAGGTCGAGGGGGTCGTTGGACGGGTTGAGATTGGGGATCACCGAGGAATGTCCTTACGTCTTTCAGGAATTCATCCCGGGTCAAGGTGGGCGATTCGGACCTCACTGACCTCTGAACAAGTGGAACTGATACCGGTAATCCTGCCAGAATGGTGCACTCATACCTCGGTGATCGACGGTCGAATCACCTCCTTCGTGACATGTCCCTCCAACGACATGCTCCTGACCTACGAGGACGCCACGACCGATGCCGTCGGCCTCCGCGCCGAAGCCTGGACAAGACTTCTACTCGACCGACTCCAAACCGACCCAACCTCGTCGGGTTGGAAACGTCGTTTAACAGGTCATTTCTCGTTCGACCTCATCGAGTCCACCAAAGATGGGCAGCTTTATCCATTGGAATGTAACGCCCGCGCACACACCGCTCTCATCCTCTTACCGATCTCCGACATCGCTTCTTGCTATCTCACCGATCCTGTACTCGACACCCTCCGCCCACTTCCAGCTACACTCCCCCGCTCGTGGGTGTATAACGATCTCATCACGCGATATCTCCCTCTGCTCAGCCCTTCCCTCCCCCTCCTTTCGCTCATCCACCCTTCCCTACCCGCTTGCCTCCGAGCCAGACCAGATGGGAGACCAAGCGAAGAGCCGTGGCGGTGGCGAGTCGACCCCACGCTCGTGGCGGATGATTGGATACCGTTCGTGGTTTTGTGGCACGTTTATTGGCCAGGGATGTTGATGAGGAGGTGGTGGCTGGGGAAAAAGTGGACGAGGGTGAGTCAGTTCGAAGCCTGCTTCAAGACCCAGTGAAGCCGGCGGCATGAGGAATGGGCTGACCGTTAATGACGCTGCAGCTCAACGTCAGTACAGCTAGGATCTTCGAGGCTTAGGGAATCAGGCGGGGAATCAGGCGGGATTCGTGCGGTGTTTGAGGACTGGTTGCAGACAGGACAGCAAAGTCTCGGAGTAATCCGTATGTTGTCGTTCTGTCATGATCGCACCGTATCTAACCTGTCCAAGCCCTGTCCCAATCTTGATCTGAACGCCAACACTGCGAGCGAAACCCCATCCAGACTCTCAAGGACACCCAGTTGGATTCAAGCACACATGCTCGTCCCTGTCCAGCCCATTGAGCGATCCCATCTGCTCGTCCGAGAGCTTGAAATCGAAGACGTCAGTGTTGGCGATGATTCTCCCTTTGGTATCCGATTTGGGAAGCGGGATGAATCTACAGCCGGACAGAAGATCCCCATGAGCATGGCATTTGCGCGGACGCAGATTGAAAATCCCCTCACCCTCTCTGCAAGCTCCATCGAATCAATACCTGAGCCCAGCTCTTCCCCGTGTCTTGCGCTATCTTTACCAGCGTCGGGTCCGTGGACTTTGTCCCCTGGACGAGGGGCGAGTACGCTTCAAGCGCGATGTTGTGGGATTGGCAATAGGAGACGATCGCAGGTTGCTAGCGGTTATAACACGTCTGCGGGTAATCGAGAGAATGAAAGACAGACAGACCTGGCACCAGGGGTGTAGCTACAGAATCGAGAGAAGGGATCAACAATGGGTATGAGCCGGATTGCATACAACGACATACCTCGATCTGGTCGACGCTGGGAGGGATCTTTGCGTACTCCTCCATCTCTTCAAGATGCCTCACTCCGCTAAACACGCAAGTCAGGTGCTCAAAGTCAGCTCGACTGCGTTTCCTCCCCCTACCAATCCTCTGCCTGCCGTCTCCCACGACCCCGATTCAGACTCAACGCATGGAACCAAATGAGACCACCCACTCACTAGTTCGACACCCCGATCGCCTTCGCCTTCCCATTCCCCACCAGCTCCTCCAAAGCCTTCCACTGCACCTCCCTCTTCTCCGGTCCAGCAGCTGGCGAGTGAATCAAGAACAGATCCACATAACCGTCCTGTCTAGGATCTAGCTTGGCGACGCTCTCGTGCAGGTGCTCGATGATGCGATTTGCGTGACCGAGCTTGGTGGCAAGGAAGATGGAGGAGCGGGGATGAGGGGAGGAGTGAACAGCCAAGCCCACTTGTTCTTCGTTGCTGCCAATTCATCGATCGTGATGTCAGCCCACGTGTCGGAGGAAGGTCCGCAGCAGGATGCAGGAGGGGAGTACAGTGGGGACGTACAAGTACCATTGAGCGGAATCAATATGCCTGTACCCGGCGTCCAATGCAGAAGTGACCGTCTTCCCTGTCAATTCCGGGGGCGACAGGTACACCCCAAAGCCGAGCTGAGGTATCTAGATACCAAAGGTTTCCCATGAGGAGATCATTAGCACCGGAAGTCAGGTCGGACTTGGAAGGAGAGAATAGGTGTGTGCATTCTCGACCCAATAAGACGGACTGACCTTTATGCCGGAATTGAGGGTTATGGCGGTGTCCTTGGTCAAAGTAGGCATCATGTGCTTGGGACTCCGCTGCGCTCTACGCTCTGAGGGGATGGTACCGTTGGAAAGCTCAAGAATTCGTGTGAGTTTGGGTGCGTCGTACAAGTTTACCGCCACGTGTGGAGGGGGGGATTTGTGTTGAAGGCGTGAAGAAAAGCTCGCCTATCCAGCCAGATAGCAGGCCTAGTTGACAGCTTCACCTCGGACATTCATACATCATACTTGTATATGAACGTCTTCTTCACTACAGGTGCTGAAATCTCGACCACTAGCTACCTTGAAGATTTTCTTATGCTTGGCATACTCAAGCCATTGAGAAAGCTGAAGAGGAACAATGCCAGAGGATACTATCATTGACTATGTCTCAGACAACCTTAGTAGGGCGAAACTCACCAAATCTCACATGGCGCTTATGTTGCGCTTTCGTCAGTCGATGAAGCTCGCACCGTTATGAGCGGCGCAGCCGCCGTCTAGTTTGACAACCTCGCCCGTACCCACCCGCCCACGACTTGGTCTGCCTTTCTTGACGCGTTTCGTCGAGTCTATCTATCCGCTCGCGGACTCGACAACGAGTTCGACCGCCTTCGCTCGCTCCGGATGACTGGTCCTATCCAGGAGTTTGTGGCCGAGTTCAACGCCCGGCTGGCGCGCTGCGAGAATACGCCCACTCGCTCCGCCATCTGTGACTTTCGCCGCGCGCTCTCCCCCGTCCATATCCGCCGAACTCGAACGCTCTCGAGTGACGAGGTTTGGTGGTTCGACTGAAGGGCCAAACCGCGTCGAAATCCAGTCTGCCGCCGCCGCCCTCATCCCGCCACGCCCCGCTCAACGCCGTATCCGCTCGTACCGCCGCCGCTGCTCTTACCTTCCCCAGCTCCATCCCAAGCCCCGTCGTACGCCCCTGCCTCTTCCTACTCGTGCCTGCTCTCGTCAACCCTGCCACCCACACCGCCAATCTCGTCCACGCCCTCGTCGACTTTCTCTCCTTCTCCGCCGTACCTCGTCCACCTTGACTGTTGCTGTTGCCGGAACTCCGGCTGATATTCTTCGCCGCCGTGAAATGGCCGACGACCCGGAGAGGAGGGGTCTGTGCAGAAACTGTGGTTTAGGAGACCACAGGGTAGACGAATGCCCCAGTGTGGGGAGAAGGAGGCGAGAAAGAGGGAGGGGAAAGCTTAGACCTGTGTAGTAAGCACGCATGCAGTTTGAATCGATACGACGATGCAGCAATAGTCATCCTGGTGTTGTGAGCGAGTCAAGAACAAGGTCGCGAATTGGTACTATCCGCAGAGAAGGTGAACGGCAATGAACGTAAGAAGAGAATGATCGTTATCAGAGAAATCGTCAGAATCCGCCAAGGTGGGTATTCGGATATCATCCCTTTCCTTACATACGAGGGAAAGCAAGCCTCTCGCTCTCGTGATCCCGCCCCGTCACTCCATCTCACCCCTCAATCCCACGAATCCGACGCATCATTTGCCGAGAGCTTCCTTCACCGCATTCTTTGCGCTCGAACTGTTCACGAACCCGCTCTCGACGTCCCCTTCGCCTTTTGTCGACTGCTGAGCCTGTAATGGAAATTGCCAACCTTAGCTCCATCAACTCTCGGAGCATTTGCGGATGAACGTACGTCTTTGCTTCCAACACCGGCAGCTGGACTCTCGAGGGTTCCCGAGGCTGGTTGCGTATCGGTCTGACCGACTTGGCTTTTTCCTCTGGCAGGGTCCGAAGGAACTTGGGAGGAGGTGGTCGAGCTGTTGATTGACATGGCGTGTGCGGCAAGTCGGGTGGTTGCCGGTGTCCTTTGGAAAATCCCAGCGGAGCGTGGCGATCTGATGTCACGTGACATGACTTCGGAATTGTTGGCAGCCACCTTGTGATGTTTGAATGTCCGAGGGAAGCTGCCAACTAGGCCTGCCACCTAGCTGGATAGGCGCTCAATGTTGTACGCCTTTCAACAGGGATGACGCTCACCGACCCCAATTTCGCGGGGATCCATGCGATATTGATCTTATTGGACAACCCAAAAAACCCACAAGCACTCGTGAGCAAACGGCGTCTCGCCCCCATACGACAGTCGATGATTGTTCTGACGGCGTAGACTCGACATGGCCGACAAACAGAACGTCCAGACCGACCCCAAAGCCGAGTCTTCCGATGTCAAAAACACTGCTTCGAATGCTGCCAATGATGTGAGTCTCTCCCGATATCATCCGTCCCATCGAGCCTCAATCCACTTTATCTGGTACCTAGGGTGTCAGCTGATTTCATTGACCAGGCTCACCCCGGCAACCTAGCCTCAAACATCAACACCGCACCCGCTGGAAATTCCACCACCAACACCTCTACGGGACTTAAAGGAGCGGGTTCGGCGGAGGACCGGATCGGTGGAAGTGAGGGGATGGGAGGGAGTTTGAAGACGCCGAGGAAGCAGGATGGGCCGGCTCATACGGCGCCTGGGGGATCGCTGCATCAGCAGACCGAAAGCCATAATGACTCGCTTTAGGTGAAACAAGAGGGGCAGGTTAATGCGTATGCAGAGATGCAAAGTGGTAGTGACCGACGACGATCCTTTTGGACTGATCGCTACGCATTACCGCTTGATGTCCGTCCGCCGCTGCATCCGCAAGCTCCTCCGATATTGCTCTATGATCCGACGCTACCGCTACTTCGAGCGCTTCCCTGGGCGTTGGAGAAGACTACCGTTCCCATCGTATCAACACTTCCCTCTTCGATCTCGAGGGGCTGGAGCACTATCACCCCTTCCGCTTGTACCCAGACGAACTACGCAACTTTGTTCGTCTCTTTGAGAACGGTCAAGTCTTCATATCTCGCGGAAGCAACCCACAAGCCGCTCCACTCTACCAGCTTGGTCTCTCACTCTACCGGCTCGCCCATCAGACGGACGTTAGGCAGCTTTCTTTCTGATTTTGCGTCTCATGTACGTCTCACTTCCGCTCCCTCTGTCCGAGCTTATAGCGTTTGTAGTTGGTGAAGTACACCTATGGACAGACCGAGCCCTCAAAGCAATCCTCCGCAGGGCCTCAAAGTTCATCCCCTGGCCTACCGCCATCCAGCGATCCATCATCAAAGAGCAATTCGAGCGCAACTACGGCATCCCCGACTGCATCGGTCTGATGGATGGCTGCCAAGTCAACCTCAGAGCCCAGCCCGCTAGAGAAGACGCCAGGGCGTTCCACAACTGGAAGAACAAGTCCGGCTTACTATTTGTCGCGATTGTGGACTGCGATTGCGCATTCGCTACATACAATTCGGATCACCCAGCGTTGTCAAGCGATCATCGAGTTCAACTCTTTATCAACGTCTTTGCCGAGCATCGTCAGTATTTCAGCCCTTCTCAGTACGTCCTGGCAGACTCTGGGTTCACCGCTACCGAGCTTTGCGTCTCCATGTTCACCAAATCGGCCCGACAGAGCGTCCTCTGCGGTCAAGCGGCCTACTTCGACATGAAGGCTGCCCCCCATGCGTGTCAAGGTGGAGCAGACATTTGGTTACTCAAGAGCCGCTTCCCCGCCCTCCGGTCGCTTGGTCAACATCTCCGCAGCCGCCGCGATCAAGCCCGAACGCACGCATTCATCGTCGCCGCCGTCGTCCTCCATAACCTCTTTCTCAAAATCCACCCTCTGGAACTCGACCCAAGGGACATGCAGCCCGCTCAAACGCATGCCGACCAAGGAGATGCAGATGAAGTCATCTCACAGCCCGGGCGGGAGGCATTGATTGATAGGATGCTCGAGTTAGATGGAGAAGAATGGCACTTGGATACCTTGGAGCTCTGGTGCGTCTCATACATCGCTTTCGCTATCACTATTCACACTTCCAAGCTCGTGCTTTGCCTCGCTGACTGCCTCGTCATAGGTCAGGCTAGCGTCGTGCTTCATGCGTTCCCTAGCCTCTTCTCTGATCTCTTTTTCTCCAGGCGAGCGGCATCTCCCCTTTATCCTTCCTCCGCCTGTCTTTAGCCTCTCTGCGCGCAACTTGCATAGGCTGCTCTTGGAGATCGAGCTTATGCCTCATGTAGTCGCTCTGCTCGAGCTTTTACTCCTGCTCCGACTCCTCTCACCCTTCACACATGCCCTCCAAGCCATCCATCCCTCCCAGCGAACCAGACCCTCCCGTCCCTCCCCTACGTCGCTCCAAGGGACCCCTGTCAGCCAATACCTCCCCATGGGCGTCTACACCCGTGCTTGGGGGCTTACTATGCTCGGATCCGCAAGTAGAGGGCATTTGCGAGGCTTGGGTGGATGGTGGTAGCGATCCAGCCCGTAGGGAGGGTGGCAGGCTTGGGAGGCTTGATGCTTGGCTATCTGACAGGTGGGGACCAAGGGAGACACCGTGAGCATCCTCTACGTTGTCCTCGTCATCGGCATCGTTGTCGCTGACGTTATTCTCGTCCATCAAAGCCGCCAGAGCAACAACCTACGAGCTGTTAGAAAGGGCGAGCCAAAGGGAGGGGATGGTGCCAACTTTCTATTTGATTTGACTCGCCGACTTCAACAGACAAAGCATGACGTCATTTCGGTGGTTCCTGGATTCCTTCCCGGGTGGCGTCAACAAATAAATTCCTATCTTCGGCTGTTTTCCTCAAACGATCATCCGCGATTGGGAATATGTCCTCGACACAATTCACTGCTATCTGACCCGCCATACCATTTGATCCGCATATCACCTCCTTCCCCATCGGTCCTGAACGAGCTTCAGAACAGACCCTCATACTCCCCCGTCCCCCCAGCCAAGCCTCCCGTCACCGATCATGTCCTATCTCCGGCCCTCCAAAGTGCCCCCCAAAGCCCCACCCATCGGGATCCAACGTCTCCTTGAAGTGTACGACGATTACCCCATCCTCGTTCGAGAGCGTGACGCGGCGCAAGATGCCCTGGCCCGTTACGAAGACACCGTGGCCGAGGCCAAACGACAGCGTGAAGAGACTCTCGTCGAGTTGCAGGAGTCCCGAGAGGCGAGGGAGTCGGAGAAGGAGGTCGCGAGGCTCGATAAAGCTGATGCTGAGACGGCTGTCGAGGAGAGGGTGAGGATTGAATTGAATAAGCGGAACGAGGAGGTGGAGACTCGACTCAGCAAACGGATCAAGGACCTCGAGGGACAGTTGAAGAAGATGACGGAGGAGCGGAATTCGTTGAGGACGGAGAGGGAAGGGTGGAGGAGTAAGATGGAGAGCTGGTTGGAACAGAGGGAGAAGTTGGATCGAGAGAGGAAAGCGGCTGTGGAGGCTGAGAAACTGAGGGAGGTGGAGAGGTCGGCGTTGGATACCAAGATGAGCGAGTTGGTCAAGGGGATTGTTCAGGTGGTGGTGGTTAATCCGAAAGGGGCGGCGGCTCCTTCGATCAGGTCGACAAAGACGGCGGCGACGACAAAGACGGCAGCCACAATGCGGACGGCGAAGACGGCGGAGACGGCGAGAACTTCAGAGACAGCCAGGACTGCAGAGACGATGGAGTCGGGGACGACGGGGATGACAGGGTCGAAGAGGCCCACCGGGGTGACGGAGAGGACGATAGTGATGTAGGGGACGGGTGAAGAGCCGGGGCTAGGGCCGATAGACGACCGGGGTTCCAGGCGAGGTTGGATGAATGGACTTTGCTGGGCTTTGGGAACGAACGGACTTTGAGCCTGGACGAAGCGAAAGGAGGCCATCAATCCCTTCAAACCCAGGCTCATCTCGGGATCACTCAAAGGGGCATTACTATCAAACGTTGAAGCGATTGATCCGGCACTGATCATGTCTTGCAATCCTCTCGCTGACTGGGCACAGAGTTCCAGGAGGATCGCGATTGAGTCGGACTCGTGCATCGCGTCATAAATACCGCGCTAGACCTTCCATCGTCTTCCCTCGGCTCCCCCGAGTCCATCTGGAATGCTACTTCCCCCTCGACCTCCTCAAGCTCTCCTGCATCACATCACCCTCCTTGACCTTCACTCCAGCCCACACCGCGTTTCGTCCCCTCTTTGATCGCCTTTTCAGTGCCCGATCACCTCGACGCCGCGATGAAGCTTTGTGGGGGAGGAGACGTCCTTGAGGGTCTTGATCTGAACGAGCTCGATCGCAACACCGTGGACAAGCTCCATTGTTGGCATGGATCAACAGAGTCATGAGAGCGATATAGATGGCTCACGCTGCGCTGAATTGTGTGGCTGGTCCGCCGCGAAAGGGGATTGTCACAAGAGGTATGTATACCCGAGAGAATAGCCTGCTAAATCAGCACTTGATGGTCCGGGCTGCGCATCGACTCACTTCGCCAGCGCTGTTCCTTCCGCAATGAGACTGTTCAGAGCTCACCTGCTGATCTACGCGCGTTTAAACAATCCCACTGACCACGAAAGGAGCGCACGGCATCATGAGCAAGCACTCGCCAATGTGGCACCAGACACACTTGTGCATTCCCGTTCAATCCAGGTACGGACCTTTTGAGCCTCATCCATCTCCTTTTGCTACTTCCGTCGTCGACCTTCTCCTTGTTGATACGTCATATCCCACCATGCTCGGGCGTGGCGAGGAAGCCGGGTCGTCCGGGTGCGAGCAGGACGGAAGGGATTCGACTGACTAGTAAAAGGCAGCGGCGTTGATGGGGAAAAATCCGAGGATCGATGGATTTGGTAGAGAGTGCTCTTCTGACCAGGCTGGAGACCGTCTCGGGTACGAACCCAAGGAATTGCTTTGCTCTGCTCAGCCTGCCCAGAACGCCTAAACTGTATCACACATCGTAGATGACCAGTTTAGGGTCGTCCTTTGAGTGACTTCTCAACGTAGCTTGGGACGGCTTCGATGTACGCAGCTGGACCTGTTGACCCCATCGTCACTGACCACCTTGACGAGATCTAATCCGGGTGATGACAGGCCATTGACCGGTATGGACGTGCTCAGAGTTTGGTGAGGAGAGCTCGTCGTCGAGTTTCGGACCGACGACTAGGGTGATGCGGATAGACTTGTGTATGGCCAGGTCGTGTAGTGACATTCGGCACCGGTCGGACATGTTTCCAATTCATTGTCAGCAGCGATGTTTTGGGCGGGGAGTTGGGGCGTATCCCATAACGATAGGGACGATGATGACATGGGCGAGGTCGAACCACGATTGCTTTCCCGCTGACTTGCGATCCTTGGTCAAGGCCGAAGGAGATGAATTAGGTATTGAAACCGGATCGTCAGTAAACACGAATGTATTTCCTGCGGATCGAATTCAGGATTGATAGGATCCGCGATATGGGGATAGGTTGAGCTCGTGAAAGGCCTCGGACCCCGGCTCCCGTCCGTGGACAAGAGACGGAAGATGACCCGATGAAAAACATCGGGCAGAGCTGAGAGAACGCCATCGGCAATGGTCCTGTTGCTCGATTCATCGAATGTGCTGGGAAGTGGAGGGGCTGAGGCTTGATTTAACGAAAAGATCTTGGGTTCCTCAGCGGAGAATGGCCGAGGTTGATTCTCGGAAGCAAAATCGAGAAAGAGATGGGGTGCCTATATCATATCGCCGCCACATCGAGCAAGGCCTTGATGATGGGATGAGATGAAATCTTGTGATGTCGATGATGAGAGAACCTTCGATAAGAAGCTGGTCGGCGTCTAAGGCTTCGCCCACGATCCATGAGGCACGGGGGCCAAGGGAAGAGAGATCTGTCCACCCTTTCAAACCCGAATTAATGGATTCATTCCGGTTGTTTCGCTACGACATGGGACTACCCTCACTGACTACTACCACGAGATGCACCGCGACATTCACAGTTCGCGATCCCCCAAGGAACTGGTCGTGCCCGAAACTATTGACCCAACCTGATCACGTTGAAATTCCCGCAGGTCAACCTGGTCATGATCCAAAGATGTCCGTGTCATCGGTACCCAACGATTACCTTTCAGTAATGACCTCGAGTGAACATGGATCCGTGAAAGCTGATAGGTCACCGCTTCTTCAGACCGACCTATTATGAGCGTTTCAAGGACGCATTCGTGACGGAAGTCAACGAGTTCACATCTCGTGTGCTCGACGATAAGCGTGAGTCTCCCATCACCCGTTCACTTTGAAATCCTATGCCACCTTCCCTGCCACTTGGCCCGGTACTGCCAACGTTGCGTAGCGGTACCCGTCAGGGCGAACGATGCCTCGAAGCGACCAAGATTGCAGCCGCCTTGACCGAATCTTTCCGCCGTGGTATCCGCCGTGGTATCCGCCGTGGTATCCGCCGTGGTATCCTTATCCACTCTGACGAGCAGGGCGACCATACTTCCCCTGACAGCCGATTTCATTTTACCTACGAACACTTGCTGTATATGCTTTACCGGGCGAAATGGCCGATTGCGACCTTGCAGGTGAACGCTGTCGGGAAGCATGGCCAATAGGGGAAAAGTAGCATGTTGGCAGCGCGCCACATGGGCGGCGTGGAGCGATCAGCGGTTCTAGCCGCCTCGGCGACCGCCGCTCCTCGATTCCCATGTCTACGCCCCCATCTTCTGTTCTTCCTTCCATGATCCCATCTCATTATCTGCCAAGTAAGCGGTTTCGATGGTGGCCGAGTTTACTGTACATACCGACCTGCTCTTCGATCCAAAGTCAAAGAAGTTCGTCAAAGATGTTTCTCTCAAAGTTGACCCTGAGTCTGGCCTCATCACCGCCGTGATCCACCGGGAGGAGGCCCTGCCAGCGACAATCGAGAAACCGGACATCGACTTACGGGGGAAAGTCGTGTGTCCCGGCTTCGTGGATGCTCATACACACATATTCCTGCACCCATACAAGTAAGTAGTCTGACAACCCGGAGCTCCGGTTTGATTGGTAACAATACTTATCTTTGAACCAGTGAGGTGCCTTCGGTCAACCAGAAACGAGATGAGAGTTTCGTAGAGCGGATCATCCGGGCAGTCAATCACTGTCGAGTCGCTCTCCTAGCTGGATACACGACGTATCGGCGAGTACACGCAAACCCACTCATAATCATGCGAGTGTCGCTGACATCCTCAGGGATCTCGGCTCCGAATCCATGAAAGAGGCCGACGCTAACGTCCGGGACGCGATCAACCGAGGACTCATGCCCGGACCCCGTCTGTACGTAGCGACAAAAGTCATAGCCTCCACCTCAGCATACGAGCCACGGACGGAGAATCGTATTGGAGGGACGTGTTTGCCGGCAGGTGCGGACGCGGCGGACGGACCGGACGAGATTCGGAAGGCTGTACGGAGACGGATCGGGCATGGTGCGGATGTGATCAAGTTCTATGCGGATTATCGACGGCGAATAAGTGGGTGGCCTCGTCGATGAGAAGCTGTGGGAAGGAACAGCTGACCTTGCGACACGTAGTGCGGTTCCCACCGAAACAGCAACATCCCTACATCCCCTCTGTGCAGTTCCAGCCCGCTGATCCCAATCCCGACGACCTGGTTTTCGGTGACGAGGAGATGAAGACGATCGTGGCGGAAGCGGAACTGGCCAACGCACCCGTCGCTGCCCATGCACATACGACAACCGGGGTGATCGCTGCGTGCCGCGCCGGGGCTCTCACCATCGAGCACGGCTCTCGAGCGGGAGAAGAGGGATTGCGGGCGATCAAACAACACAACGTGATTCTTGTACCGACACTCTCCGTTGCCGAACAGCTCCAGCCCCCGGACCGCTTTAGTGTCATCCTGAAACAGCTGAAACGCGCACACGACATGGGAATCCGGTTAGCCTGTGGTGGCGATACAGGGACATTCCCGCATGGCGATAACGCGCGGGAGATGGAGCTGATGATCAAAGCTGGAGTCCCGGTGGAAGATGTGATGGAGGCGTGCACAGTAGGGGGATGGGAATCATGTGGAGGAGATCGGTGTGGAAGACGGTTCGGGTGGTTCGCAGAAGGGTGCGCGGCGGATATTGTGGGGATTGATACGGATCCGAGGGAGGATGAGGGGGCGTTTAGGAAGGTGGGGTTCGTGATGAAGGATGGGAGGGTATGGAAGGAGAATGGAGTGGCGGTGGGGATGGTGTAGGGATTTCGAGAGACGGCACGAGGAAGCGGACAGCATCGAGTCGAGCACAATCAATCACACGCACTGGGATCCTTTGATCGGAAAGACGGTACGAGACGTCCCGCGACAGAACATGCATGACACATCAAAGGCAACGAGTGGACTGGAATTGGTCATCTTCAGAAATGGGCTGATGCCAGGGATCTAACGCAAGCATGCATCTGGAGCGACAAGGCTGAACAGCACGTCGCCATGGAAGCCTGAGGTCATTATAGTCGAAGAAACTTCCAGACGAGGCCCTATCCTGGCCATGCACTTCAGCACGCCTTTGACCGAATCCTCGACCGAGATTCCTCCCATCGATTGGATGTGGAGATCGACCCTGTCGGGAAGACCAAGACCGAATGGGGTATTCACAATTCCGGGACCACAGAGATGTTTGCTAAGCATTTCGAAAGTCGTGATGATACTTACCGAACGGCAAGAGCGATGATCTTTTCGTGTGCAAAAGAGATACGCTTGATGATTCTGTTGACCCCGGCCTTGCGGACAGAATCAGCCGTCTCGGCCAAGAACGATGGCGCTGCGGCGATGGAAGCGAGGATACTGCTGGAGATCACGAAGATGCCTCCTTTTTCGGCCTGGTCTGATCTCTCGCGCAGCGAGACGATGGCTTGGAATAGGACCACAGGTCCGATCGTGTTCACCTCGAAGGTCTCCCCGAGTGCTTCGGGGCTTGTCTTGAGGACAGTCGCGGGACCTGTGCAGAGTTGCAGTATGTGTGATGGGCGATCAGTGGGGGTTTCTTGGGTCTTACTACGGGATGGCGCCGGGTCGAGGGGTTTCTCGCCATCTCTTGCGCGGCGGTCTTCCCCATGTTCGTGCTGTTCGCGCCAGACACTTACGAGCCGACTCTTTTGCGGGATCGCTGACTCGGGTAACTGGTCGCGTCTCTCGGTCCCGAGGTGACGCCAAGGAGCCGCTCGTTATCAGCGCGTTGTTCAGAGGCCGCCTTGGTCCACCCATGGAAATTCCTGTTGTTCCAGCGCATTGTCCTGCTCCTCTCCACCTGTATCCGCCATCATTCACGGCATCCTCTACCTCAGCTTCGGCAGTTATCCCATATTCTTCCAAGTCGAGAAAGCATGGAATACCGGGGGCGGTCTCGCTTTCCTCGGGGTGATGATCGGCGTCGCCGGCTCAGTCTTACTTTCGCTCGCGGTCATCAACCGGAACTAGGTCAAGACGGACAAACGCATGGGTCTGGCCGGATTCGCGGCGACCGATGGCGGGAACATCCCCGATCATCTTTGGTGCGCCATTCGGATGCGGGATCGTCGTCGTCTTTCTCGCGGTACTCACTTACCTCGTCGATAGCTATACCGTGTACGTAGCTTCCGTCCTCGCAGCAAACTCGGTAGTGCGATCATTGTTTGGCGCGGCATTCCCGTTGTAAGCTGCAAAGTTTAAGCACCGCGAGACGTGTCGCTAAGGTCTGACCCGTTGGGTTCACCGATTGCCTGTACGAGAACATCGGGATGTACTGGGCCCCGCCGCACTCCCCGGCTTCCTCTCACTCGCCTGCATTCCGTTCACCGTCCGCTATGTTCGGGGCGAGAGAGGCGGCTGCGACGGCTGACAAGGCTCGCGAGAGAATGTCGGGATAAAGGGACGTGAGGAGAGTGCGGGAGACGCTGAGTGAAGATCGGGAGGAGACGGGGCAGGCTAAAGCGCCAGGCGAGAACACGGGTGAGACCGAGGGGCCAGGCAAGAGTTCAGCTGCAAAGAGCGATCGATGGATACCACCAGAATAGAAGCAGGACTTGATTGCTGAGAAGCGGGAAGCCGACGGATCATCATATAGAGAATGCCTTTCAAGCTCATAAGATGGTCTAGGCTGGGCGAGGTGCTGACTCGCCGTACTTAGCAGTCTTCCTCCCCGTCCCCTCCTTGCTCGCTCTCGCCAACTCGACGTAATGCGCGACCACACTAACGACCTGCTCCTCGAAGCCTGCAAACCTGACCCCAAACACCTGTTCCGTCCGACTGGAAAATCGACCGGGACATGCTTAGTCGGCTGGTTCCCTTTGTTTTCGAAATCCCATCCTTGACTGCATCCGGGAACCTGCGCGCCACGATTTCGTGAGCGTCATTGAAGACGATGCCCTTCTCGCCGTTGGAGTTGACCATGAATGCCTGGTTTCCGGGTATTTTTGTCGGTATCAAGAGCGAGAACGTGGATTCTCGCGACGTCCTCTAGAAGCACGGTGGTACCCGGGACTACCCTGTCTATGTCGCCCAACACGACGGCGCCGAGCACTCTGACATTGGTCCCATCCATCACATCGGACAAGTCGGTGATGAGCTCGTTTCGACCGACGATGTATGTGGGCATGATACTGATCAGATCGAATCGTGGGTTCCTTCTCCCTGATCCAAGCCTCCGAGGCGTTAAGAGCCGCGACCTTGCTCGCATGATATGCCTGAACAGCCCCAAATCTGAAGGGTCCATGCTCATCTGGTGTTCTATCCGAGTCCTTGATGACGCTTCTAGGAGATGGATCGGCCAAGGCTGCAAATGGGATCGCAGAGACCGCGGAGGAGGTAAAGACGACCCGCTTGACCGTATCCACCTTGGTTGCGGAATCCAACATCCCGACCGAGCCCTGGACAGCAGGCTGGATCAGAGTTGCTTCGTAATCTGTAGATGTCTCGCGGGGTAACGGTGAAGCCACATGGATGATGTAGGTGCAACCCTTAACGGCGTCGTCGTAAGCTCCGGGAACGGTGATATTGGGCACCTCGACGAATGATAGCTTGGGGCCGGGCTTGAGGGATCGGATGCTTGGAATGGCGAAAATTGTCGCCGTTTTGGAGAGTGAGCGGATGGCAGCTCGGACGGAGTAGCCTAGCTCGAGGGCGACGACGATGACTTTGAAACCGAGATGACCGGTCCCCCCGGTGATGAGGACGAATGGGGCTGGCTGTGAAGATGTGGTGAGCTCAATGTACGATGGACCGTGTAGTGCTTTACCTGATCATGCTGTTCGACATCGCTTGCGACGACTACCGTCGTCTCCGCGCTTGGGATGGACTCCGTAGTCTACCGTTTACGTTTAGGAATCCGGTCGGGCGCTCGATCTGTATGAAGAGTACTTACAGCCATGATGAAGGCTCCTGAAGATGAGTTCTCGCCGTGGACTTGGAGGGAGTCGCTTGGAGTCATGGCGAGGAGCCACATGTTGATATACCATCAGGTCATCTTGGGGGGGAAACAAGAAGCACGCTGGATTACCAAGCACCGCTTCATTAAGCACCCGCTTAATCTCGGATAGTCCCGGGAAAACTCCGATCGGATCTTTCTCATGTCTTTCGGTCCGCCAGAGATACAAAAAATGGAATGAATCGGCATACCAGAAGCAAATGGGAGGGACACGGCCGAATCGTAAACCTGTGTGCTAGTGGTGGGCAAAGGCCTTGTGTTCCACTCCGAGAGGGATGCATTGGCCATGGGTTGTCATGTCTTTCTGAGGAAGTCCATAAGACAGAGAACAAGGGATTTTTCATTTCATAGGACAAAGGAAGGTACAAAGGGACTAGGAGACGTAGTTCCAACGAGCCGAGGGGGGCACTTCCATTCATATCTATGATTTGGTATCCTGTTCCGTGAGTATCATCGTTATTGGTACCTACTCCCGTTTATCCGGAAACGATAGCGCCTCCATTGACGTGGATCGACTGTCCACTGATGAAGCTCCCATCCGCACTCGCCAAGAACACATACGCCGGGCCGAGTTCGCCCGGCTGGCCGATCCGTCCAATGGGCGCCGGAGAGCTGTGCCACTGCTTCATCTGCTCGTCATCCATCGCGGCTGGCTGGAGCGGGGTCCAAACGGGACCGGGGCAGACGGCGTTGACGCGGATCCCCTTGGAGATGAGTTGATTGGAGAGGCAGCGGACCATGGCGACTTGCGCGCCTTTGGTCATGCTGTAGTCGAGGAGCATCGGGGGTCCGGCGTATGCCACTGGGTGGATGAGGATCAGTCCAGTCGGGGTTGTATGAGGAGGAGGACGTACCTTGGGAAGCGGTGACGATGATGGATCCCCCGGTCGGGATATAGGGGACGGCGTGTTTGGTCATGTAGCTGTGAAGTGTACCGCATCAGCAATGTGGACGACTATCTTGCGGTTCAAGGTCTCACAATGTTCCGTAGACGTTGGTCTTCATCGTCAGGTCGAACTGATCGGTGGTGACGTCTTTGATGTCCGGGATGGAGTACTGGTAGTCCCATCAGCTAAGACTCTTGCTGAGACGGGGCCATAGGAGGACTTACCATGACATGTGGACCAAGACATCGATCCTGCCCCATGCCCGAACGACAGAGTCGATCACCCGCTTGCATCCCGCCTCATCCCTAATGTCCTGGGGGAAGAGAAGGCATTGGCCTCCGGAAGCAGTGACAAGAGATTTGGCGGCCTCGGCGTCGCGCTGTTCCTCGGGAAGGTACACGATCGCGACCTATCAACCGATCATGAGGGAGATGATTCGGATTGATCACGAGGGTAGACTCACACATCGGCACCCTCCATGGCGTACATCGCCGCAACAGCCCTGCCAATACCCGAGTCGCCCCCGGTCACGATCGTCTTCTTGCCCTGCATCTTCCCTGCCGCCTTGTACCACGAGAAGTCCTTGTCCCCTATCACATCTCCGGTCTCAGCTGGGGTCTTGCAGCTTTGGGTCGATGTACTCACCCTCCTGCATGGTCGCCGGAGCGGGCTTCCCCTCCATGTCATTCTGAATTCCCACTCGTCGACCCTTTTGAGATTCAGTCGGGTAGTCTTCAGGCTGAGCGAAAGCGCCCTTCTCGGCGGTGCGGGATGGGTCCTACAGAGACAACATATGTCAGCCTCGAGTTCTCTTCTACACTTGTTAGAGTAGATGTATTCACGTTGATATTCACACCGCCTGATTGTTCTCCCGGACCGCCAGCCTCGCCCATCGCCTGGTTCGCAAGGTTCTTGACAGTCTCCATGGTGTTGATTTTCCCTTGATGAGGCGCGATTCGTAAAGTCGCTCGATAGATTGTGTTTCTAGACCGAAAATTTGGAAATCGGTTCTTTTTGTTCCCGGTTGTGACAGGGTCAGTACGGTCAGTACCGCCATGGGTCATCACGCTTTATCGGCGTTCCACTTGGATAGCATTCGATGCTAGAATGGTGCATGCTATGTCAACCGCAGCTCGCTGATCCCATCTATCGGCGGATGTCTATCCGCGACAACCGCCTCCTCCTGGACCGGCTCGACGTTCTTGATCCACGCGCCGATTGCTCCCCTACGATATTATCAGCCTTTTGCCGACTGAAGAAGATGAAGCACTGACAAATAGCCCTCATGTCGAAGGAAACAAGCCCGCATGGTCCCTTTGCTCCAGAACCGAATGGCGTATGAGAGGGTAGAGATGGTTGCGGCGTGTCCTATTTTCCCCATTAGCTTTCTCGACCAGGCTCAGGTAGATCAGTCCCACCTCTGATAAAACATCCCCCGAAGAACACCCGATCCAACCCATATTTCGCAGCATTCATATACCTACACCCCATCAGCCGAGTCCTCCGCAATTTCTTCCGCGACGTGACGGACTCACGCCACGTGCCCGATATTATTACTAATCGCGTACAGCAGACTCCGTGCGATATCCTCCTGCTTGAATGACCTCTTCTTCGGGCCCTTCCGGAACACCTTACCGAATGTGGATGCGATTGTGGACGACTTGAGGCCGATCTTGGAGTAGTCGGATCCGTAGATGTCGCCGACGAGCATGTCGACGGCTGCGTTGTCGCCGGATTCGGAGAGGAGGAGCATCTCTAGGACAGAGACAGCGTCAGCAGCGAGTACAACTCGGAGTGTGGGTCGAGTCGGATGGTGGATTGAGACATTTCCCATAGGGGCGACGCGCTGGACCTGCATGACTATGCGAGATCGCGAGGGGACCGTTTGAAGTGCAAACGGATCATGTCAAAATGGGCAGAAGACCCACCGTCAAAGCTCTGAGCATCCGTCAAGAGGCTCAACAACCCCCAAAGCGTCCCTCCACCCAAACTCGTCCCGCTAACCCTCTCGAACCTCCCCTGCTCATCCACTTTAACAATACTAACCCCACTCCCGATATTCACCACCAGACATGGGAAATTCGGTGCCGCCTCCGCCTCGGTCTCGGTCGGGGCGAAACTGACTTGATACGCCGGGGGAGTCGGGCTCGGTCTCGGTAATTCCGCTTCCCCTTCCATCAAGTTCGAGTCCGGATCCGGGTGCGAGACCTTGTAAACCAATTCTTCGGAGAACCAAAATACCTCCTCCGGGACGTGCGCTACGAACCCGAGTCCGAGGATGAGGCACGCCATCTCTTCTTCCCGGGTGACTTCGACGCCGAGGGAGGAGACGAGGAGGTCGTAGTACATATGTGCGCCTCCGCCGGTGGCCATGACTTTGACGGTGGTTCGCATGCGCTCGAGGGAAACGTTGTTGGCGGAGGCGGAGGTGGAGATGAGATCTTGGAGGAAAGCGACAAGGGAGGAGATGTCGGAGGTCTCGAAGCGGGCGAAGTTGAGTAGACCACCGGGGAGAGGTGGAGGGAGGGAGGTACGTCGGAGTTTGGGGTGGGAATTGAGGGAGGAGCGGGGAGGGGGAATGGAGGCGAGGATACCGGGTGTGAGCGCGCCATTGACGGTGGGTCGCCGGGGTTCGGGTGGACAATGGTCGGAAGGGGAGGAAGAATGACCGTTGGCTGTATGTGACGTGGGACCATCGTGGAGTGGTCGGATGGAGTCGGGCGGGGAAGGGCTGTTGTTGACGGATTCGGAAGGGGGAAGGAAGGGGGATGATGGGTGGGATATGGGTGGTGTGGTGGGGATGGGTTTGGAAGAACGAGTGAAGTAGACGACTTTGGCGAGGGAGCCGCCAATCTATCAACCATATCAGTCAATCTCGCAGTAAGAAGGTTTGGGGAGTCGCTCACGTCAATGGCGATATATGAGACGGGTTCGATATAGTGAGGGAGGTAGATCCCCCGGGAATCCCGTGTCTACGTGAAGTCAGCTCAAGTCATATACCCTTTCAGTATCTCGAGAGTAAATAGGAGACTGACAGCTGGCGACTCCTCCTGTAGGATCTGAGCTCCCGTCGTATCCACCATGATACGCCGAGCTTGGGGGATAGAGATGTCGGGCATGGTGGATGAATATAGTTTGGGATCGTTCGTGACGAGAGCGACTTCGTCTTGATGGCTAGAAGCTCCCGGATAGTGAAATGAGATGGTTCGATTTCGCCGTTTGAAAAGTAAGAGAGCGAGGGGAGAGGTCGGACAGAGTCAAAAAGGACAGAGGAAGCTGATCGCCATGGCGAATTGTTGATTCGATAGGCCCGGGTGATCACTGATTGCTGCCTAAGAGTCGTAGACCAGCCAGCATTTCGAGAAGGAACGCTTCCATCATCGCTCGAAGAGGATCAAAAGTACGCAAGCAATGATATCGTGATAAACGCGCTTTGTCATGACTGGGGAGACTAGTCGACCGGTTGGGGTGTAACCGAAACTGAGCCCGAACATCGCCGAAGAAATTATAATTCCCTTTTCCCGACAGCGAAAACCCATTTCTAGGTGAATCCTCATATGCATAGGTATACGTTTTCCGCCCCCGACCCATGTCGATCATCATTACCTCATGCTCAGCAAGTCCACAGCCCGCTAAAGCATAAACGTAAGAGGCTGCTCCATATACTCCTTGAACGCCTTCAACCACCTCGCCCCCACCGCACCATCCACCGTCCGATGATCCGAGCTCAATGTAGCCTTCATCACCTGAATCTCCCTGAAGCCCTTCGGCTCATCCGGTGCGACCTCCAACTTCGAGCTCGTCCGACCGATCGCGAGGATACATGATTGAGGAGGGTTGACGATGGCAGCGAACTCGTCAATGCCAAACATGCCGAGGTTGGAGATTGTGAATGTTCCGCCTTGGTACTCTTCCGGTTTGAGCTTGCCTTCGCGGGCACGGGAGGCGAGAGATTTGGTCTCGGCGGAGATCGAGGCAAGACCTTTCGAGCCTACATCTTTGATGATGGGTGTGATCAGTCCGTTCGGTGTCGCGACGGCGACGCAGACGTCCGCTCGTTTGTAGCTGCTTGAAAGTCAACGAGTTGGGTCTCAGGTCAGTGAAAACGAGTTACGCACTTTCGGATGACGTCGCCGAGCCATGCTGTATTGGCCTCTGGGACCTCTGCGAGCGCCAATGCTGTTGCCTTCACGACTGCGCTAGGTCAGCAGGGCTTGACGATACAACAAATCGAGACCCACTGAAATCGTTGACCGAGAGCTTCGTCTTCCCCTCTCCTGCCTTATTGAACATCTCTCTCAGCTTATTGATCCGGTCTAGCTTCATCAGTTGGGCTCCAGTGCGACGAGTCATCCGCTCACCCATATTGATTTCTACGGTGAGATAATAGTGCGGTATCTGCTGCTTGCTGTCCAGCAACCGCTTGCCAATTGTCCGACGCATGCTGCTGATCGGCACATCCTCGTACTCTGCGGGCGCAGCGGGAGCAGCTTTTCCAGGTGTGGCAGTGACACCGGATGTGGGGGTGGTCGCGGTGGCAGGCGCTCCACCGGACCCGCCAGAGCTGCCTTTGTAGTTCTCGACGTCGTCCTATGATTGATTTCAGCATCTCCCTCCATATCGCTCAGACTAAGTGTGACAAGGGTAGACCCGCTCACCTTGACGATTCGCCCCTCCGGCCCACTTCCCTTGATCTGCCCCAGCGGGATCCCCCGTTCCAACGCGATCTTCCTCGCCAACGGACTCGCAAAGAACTTCGGTTTCTCCCCCTGCCCTGGCTTCTCCGGCGCCTTCGCTGCCTCCGTCCGCGCGTTCCCCGAACCATATTTCGTCTGATCGGCCGGTGTAGCCAGCGCAGAAGTGGTCCCCTTCGTGGGCTGTCTGCCTTGCTCGGCCGGCTTCTCTTTCGGTCCGCCTGAAGGATCTGCCTCCTCGATCGGGGAAGCCTCTTCGGTCTCCTGCTTTGGTTCTTCCTTGTTCGGAGGGGGAGGCTCGGATTTGGGAGGCTCGGAGGATTCGGACGCCATGGCGTCGGCTTTGGAGAGGTCGTCGCCTTCTTCGCCAATAATCGCTATGGGGCTGCCGACGGCGATGCCTTTGGCGCCGTCTTGTTGCTGTGCACCAGCGTCAGCGAGTTCGCAAAATCAGAGTATTTCATGAGGACAGCGACAATAGATGATCCGCAGCAGAAGAATCAGACGCAGACACCTTCCCATTTCCCCGACGATCCCCTTCAATGCTCCCCGGCACCGACCGGATGGGCTAGGTCCCCCGATACCTAGACCACAGCTTATCCCGTCCTGCGTCATCCTCCGCATTCCACCCCTCCCAGGCCATCCCACTCAACTTTCGAAATCGAGCCGGCCCGCCTCCCCCCCCCCCGGGGCCCACTCACCATGATCTTTGCCAACACCCCATCATCCTGCGCCTCCACATCAATCGTCGCCTTATCCGTCTCGATCTCCACCAAAACATCCCCCGTCGTGAACGTGTCTCCCTCTTTCAGCTTCCAACTCGCTATCCCACCTTCGGTCATTGTGGGTGACATTGCGGGCATTTGGAATTTCGTCAGGGCGGAAGGGGAGGGGGTTGTTCGGAAGGCTAATCGAGCGAAGCGAGACGTCATCAGACACGCAGATTTGGGAAAAGGAGAGGGGCAAGTATGTTAGCTGGATCTTGAGTCGGAGGGGATGGTGATATGGGGGACTAGACATACATCGCGAGACGACATGCTGCCGTAGCCCCGAAGTCGCTTGACGCTTCGTGACCTGGGCGAACGTGATCCTGACGGGACCCTCGAGCATCGTCCAAGGAAATGTGAAGGATAAGCTGGAAAGAGGAAAAAGGGGGAAGGTGTGGATGGAGTTTTGATGTCGGAAATGTGTGAGGTGGTCGTTTGTGGGGAGACGGAAGCCGCTCGGAGCCGTTCGGTAAATCCTAAATTAGGCGCGTCGTATCGATTCCCAGATCCAGGCCGCTACTTTCGAAATAACCCAACGCCTATCAAAAGGTCTTCCGTTGGATCTTTTCGTTCTATCCTTTATCTCTCAACAGACATATACCGAGATGGCAGCCTCAACTATCCTCCTCCCCGGGCAGCCACTACCTTCGTCTTTCACATCTCCTCCACTACCTCAATGTGGCTCCGGATGCTACGAGCATCGCGGACGGATTTTGGCGAGCGTGGTTGGGAGGGTGAAGCGGGATGGAGCGGTGAGTCCCTTCGCGCCTACCTTCCGAGAACCACAACGAGGTCAAGCAGAGGTTTTTGTTGATGGTAGGGGACTAATCGTGCTTGACAGGTGGTCCATGTGATCGGACGGGATGAAGCGGGAGCCGTCCCCGATATCGGAGCGATCGTACGTTTCTCCCTCGTGCTACTCCCTCGCTGATCAATGATAGGTGATGGGTCAAGTCAGTCTCTATCCCCAACATACCTACACCAACACTGTCTGAGCTTCGCTCATAATTCCCAGGTGACCCGCCTCACCCCCCCACAAGCTCACCTTACCATCTCAATCGTCAATGATCGTCCCGTCCCCGAGTCCAGCGAGGAGTTCGTCGGCGTCGTCCGGATAGCGGATATCAGGTTAGCTATCGGATCCACAACTCTTCAGACAGACGTGTTTGTCGAGGAAGGGCTGCACAAGCTGACATTCTGCAGATTGATGGAGCGGGATAAGGTCAAGATGGGGGAGTGTTTCAGGTTGGGGGATATCGTCAAGGCGAGGGTTGTGAGTCCGATCGTGCACCCCCTCTCATGGATATGAAGACAGAGGTCCATGCTGATGGCTGGTAGCTTTCGTTGGGAGATGCGAGGAGCTACTACCTGTCAACAGCGGCGAACGAGCTGGGCGTTGTGTATGGGACTTCGGAAACAGGTCAGTCCGGCTTCCCTCCACCACTAGGGCCGCTGTTGGGTCATGGTCCAGACGGGTGCTTGGAGTGCGGCACCGGCAAGTCGAACGTCTCACTCAACTGACTCCGGGATCAGGCAACCCCCTCCTTCCCGTGTCGTATCAAGACATGGAGGATTCGATCACTGGGACGACGGAGCGGAGAAAGGTGGCCAAGCCGGAAGGTGTCTAATCGAAGGCAACATGCATCATTGCAAGCAGATGTCATTGCGGGCTGAGCACCAACATCAGGCATCTGAGGGTACCAGAATGGATCTAATTCATCCCAAGGGCGTCGATAACGAATCCGTCGGAACGCCGCGGTGTAAAGCTATTCCGAAGCCTCGGCCCGAACTCGCCGGAACGCCTGACTCCTCTTTACCAGAACTTGTCACAGGCAATCCAGCAAGCAACCATCCATCTCATCAACTATGTCACCGCCCGTTGGTTGAGTGGGAAAGGTTGCAGGGGGTGAGGAAGTAGGGATACGTTGGGAGCTCTTAGCGCTTTATCGGATATGACTTTTCTCGGTCTTGCGGCTGTATGGCAGGATTGCTTCAAACGCCTGGGTGCATGACTCTTAGTGGAGCAATGTGTGAACACGTCACTCGAATTCTTCATGCCAGGCGTTTCTCGAGGTCTTGTCAGCTCGATCGTGTCGCATCAGCCAACGATTCTCCGACAGCAGGACCGTCATGCTATCTTTCATGCACCCAGATAACAGCGAGAGCGCCCGCCACAAGACCCCACGCTCCCAAATGAGCTCCCAATCCCACATCCCACATCTCCCATTAAGCTATACCTTGCTCCGGTTGTACATAGGAAAGCGCCGCGAGAAGCTCCAGATCCTGACTGGGCTTGATCGACAAACCCCAGGTCGACGGGCTGTACTTCTTGTCGGAGTGGGAGCGGTTCGAGCTCTGCGTCGGGAGGTAAAGGAGGTCGGGGCCCTACGCATCCTCGATCTTCAGCCATGTTCCAGAGTTCCATGCAAGGTCGATCCGAACTCACATCGATGTACTCGTCGGCTGGGAGAACCAGAAGGGGAAATTGGCGTCAACCCGCCATGGAGAAATCCCTCCGTTGATGAGTGGAGAGGCGCGTTCTTTCTCGTTCTTCTCAACGACATCTAGGTCTCACTTTGGATACTCCAAGGCTGTCTCCCCTCGTATCGAATCTTTGGCAAACCAAAGGGGATGCTCTTGGTGATGGGTTCGGAAGGTTTGGAAACGTCCATACGCCTCGAGGTTGAGACAATAGGAAGCTCACTTTGTTCCACATCCCGTCGGAGGCTCGGAAAGGGATTGGCTTCGGTGAATCGGCGTCCCTCGAAGAACGGAGATCCGTGGGAAATGCATTCGAGCGTCGACAGTGCGCCAGTATGCAGACAGTGAGCCGTCCGCTTTTACCGGAATTGAAAGCAGATGGACAAGGAGAATAATCATTGCGCGAAAGGGTCGTACTCCTAAGTCGATATCCAGGTCACGGGAACCTGGATATAGCTATTCGAGTACCTGTTGATCAAGCGCCTAGGCCAGTACAATTGTGGAAGGTATATGACCTTTTACATGTACGATCCAAGAGGGGTAACGGCAAGGAACATTCGAGGAAAGATTCTGTGGCCATGCTCCATGCATTCAATCTCGCATCTCGAGGTTCCTGAAGATGGTGTCCGCTGCGCTCACCAAATCTTAAAGAAGCTAAGAGAGACGAACTCGTCGTTTGACACCGCCAAGACTGCTCGCCACCATGTAGCTGTTTCCCCTTGGCTTGACCGTGGCTTACCTCAGTCTCGTCAATAATGCTCTTGGCGTACCAAGGTGTATCACCTTCTCTGCCACCTTATCCTCCCTCACGCTGGCGACAAAAGCCGGGGGATACTCTCTCCCTATCCTCCTTGACTCGAAGGACGACTCGAGTGTCCATCGATTGAGGCTATGTGTTACAACTCCATCCTACACCTTCATTTCTGAAGCTAGCGCCTTGAAAGTACCACCGTTAGATGTGTAGAGGCTTATTTCCCTAGGCTACAACATGACATCTCTCCTCGAGACCACTCATCCCCTCCCTGCCGTCGTCCAACCTACCCCTTCTCCCTCGGTCATCCGTCTCCATATACCTCCACCTCCTGCGCCTCCAGCTTCATCAAGACCTATCAAGCGGCGCCGGATGGCTCGAGTAGCTGCTGAAGACTCGCAGGTTGCTAAGGAGTGTGAAGCATGGCTGCGGGAGCGTGGTTGTCGTTCTCCACGGACTTCCAAAGCAATACAGAGGAAGGTACGTCTCCTCCCTTCCGCCGCTTGTCTGCTGATGATTTGCTCTAGATTAACTACCTCTGGGATGGGTGGAAGGTAGCGCTAGACTGAAAGGAGGGTACCGGCAATGGTCAGGGGCAGAGGATCATTGATGACGCTCCCCAGAGCGCCTGAAGCAGACGTCATGAGTATGCCGCCTTCTTGATCCTCTAGCTGATACTGAAGTGTAGGATGCATCTGATCGCGTTGTTCCGGTCTGGATTATAACACTATATGCACTGCCTTGTACTCCAGGTGTGTGCCTCTCTCCTATCATAAATATCCTCTACTCTGATTCGTCACGGCTGCCCAGAAGTCGACACGTCCCATGGGCGAGTCTGTAGATGAATAGAGCTAGCTGGTACTTTGGATGGCTGGTTGTCGCTTGGAACAAGCTTGAAAGACGACGTCTTGTCATTATTACAACTCGATAATCCCGCCAATAATGAATAACCCTATGACATGTCGCGGCAAGCACGTCCGCGGATGACATACAGCGAGTCACTTCGTCCCGACCTCAGCCGGTCAATGATACGCTGCCAGCATGGGCGACGAACGCCATCATCGTTGGGACTGCTTCGAGCGGGATGATGCAGAGCATGAGCTTGAATACTATGGATGACCTGACAAGCATGTGGGAGTCCTGTGATTCGCAAGTCGTTCAGTCACCCATGGCTGCGGTCGATACCGCACTGGTCATCGTCGGCAACGACAAAGTATGTTCCACCTTTCGAGACTCGTCGGTACTGTCCGCTATTTTCCCGATAGCGTGGCGCAATCTTCGGGATGTACGACGTTTCCGAGCAAATGGGCGTCTGACCGTGGTATTTCTGGGCCGACGTTCCCGTCAAATGCCAAGGTACCGTCGCATTCACGACCTCATCTTTATACTCTTACGGCGAACCCACCGTCAAAGACCGCGGGATCTTCATCAAAGGCGGACAACCGGTCCTCACTTCATGGGTCACCAAGTACTACGACCTCGGTCCGGAGACTCCTCCGTCCGAGACTTGGATCTACGCACCGATGTTTGAGCTCATGCTCCGGCTCAAATCAGACTACTTTTGGCCGGCTGGTACGTCTCCTCCCATGATCTGGCTCGGACCGGTTTGACGTCACAACCAGAATGGTCGGCGCAGTTCGACGGACTGAATGTAACCGATGGTCTACTCAAGACTGCCACTCCTGGACCGAATCAAGACCTGGCGAACCGGATGGGTACCGTCATGGGCACCTCTCACCAGGAAACGCTGGCGAGGAATACGCCGGAATGGAATATTTATGGTATTGGCGATGGGAACTTCACCACCGACAGCGAGAACTTGACCGCTTTTTGGATATACGGTGCCGAGAAGGCGGCAGGAAAGGATAGGTTGTTCACGGTGGGAATGAGGGGGAATGGGGATATCCATCTTGTGGGGGCAAATATTCTCGTGGGTCTCATCGGTTCGTGGGCTTGAATGAGCTGATTCCGGATCCCGGATAGATCATCGAGAGTGCGTCTTCCTTTGCATGCCTGGAATCCTCCACCATGATACTCGCGAAGATATCACCACCTCGCAGCAGGACATCCTTCGAAAGGTCCAACAACAGAAGCGACATCTCAATGAGCCCGCAGATGTGGTATGTAATTTCCCTTCAAGCGATCGCTTTCTTCTCTCAGTAGCGGTGGCAGGTGCACGTATAAGGAGATGATGGGATACTTCGCAACCGGTGTAAGCTCATGTCTGCCTGCATCAAGTCATGGCTGACCAGTCTTGCTTAGCTCACCGTCCCGGATGATGGTAAGTTCTATCCTTCTAGCTCTCGTTCTTCCCACTGAGAAGGCGTCCCTTAGTGACGAAGCCACCTCGTTCAATACCACCGATATCTGGATCCTCAACGTTGGAGACATGAAACTCCTCGAGCTGCCCATGGAGTACTACCTCAATCTCGCGTACGACTCGCCGCGCTGGCCGTTGAACGGCTTGACTCCGTTCCTTCAGGCATATGCTGCTAGAGAGTTCGGAGCTGGATGTGCCGGAAAAGTGGCTGATATCATGGGACTGTACTCGATGCGCGAGTGTGCTTTCCACAACCGCTACAGAAATACGTGTCACGGATCAAGACAGAGCTGCTTCATTCGACCCTCTTCTCATTGGTCAATTACGACGAGTATGCTGTTTCTGCTTGATGGTCCTGTCCTCATGCTGATCTCGACAGAGCTGATACCATCGATGCAAACTGGATGTCTCTAGAATCTCGCGCAAAAACAGTACGATGGCCTGGACACCTACACCCAAGCTACGTCCTTCGAGCTCGTCTAACGCGCTCAACGCGAATCTCAACCGTCTTTACGTGTCTCGTCCGTCCTCCCCTTCACCTGCATCACCGTACCAGGTTGACTTTCCGTAGCCGGCAAGTCGAATCTGTACGCCACGCAGTTCCGCTCCGCCGCGAACATGTACGCACAGGATGCGATGTAGCGCCTGATTCAAGAACCACAATATCCAGCACGTTTGAATCACTCTACGATGACTAGTGGCCGTAGTAAGTCGTAACCCGCGTTTCATAAGCGCGACTGATTTTCTGCAGCATGCTGTCACGACCTCACATCAACTACCAATACTGGCAACAACCGATGCGGAATACCCTACCGCAAGTTTCGTTCGTCCAGCGGATGGACCCATCGCATCCCACGACCTTTGTCTCCACTCGCTCCACGATCGAAAACTCCCTCGGTGCATTCCCAGGAGACAATCAAATCCACTGTGCTCAGGGATATAGCAGTCCAGATCCCACGATGCTCGTCTTGGACCCTTATGGCGCTTCGTCTCACTGGGTCGAAGTCAGTTCGGGCGGACCGATGGATACCACCTTTACTGCCAACCCGAGCGTGCCGTGGCTAACCGTATCGCCGAAAGACGGCAAGATCGCCGCGGACGGGTCGACGGATACGAAAGTGTACATCTCGGTCGATTGGTCTCAAGTTCCGGCGCCCTCTTCCAATCAGTCCTTCTCCGCTGTTGGAAACGTCGACTTCACCTCGTCCGATGGTGCAATGATGACCGCGACCGTCCCGATCAACAAATACCGTGGCTCCACCGAACTTGTTCCACGGGTAAGTCGAGGGCGACGGATGTGTGGTGATGGAAGCAGCTCATGTCAGCTCGAATACCACGGCATCGGGGTACGCATTCCAGGAGATAGACTGGTGACGGCCGGACCCTTTCAGGCGTCGAGATGTTCCCAGTCATCAATCAGAATTTCTCGCTCGGCTCGGGTCCCTCGTTAGGCTACGATTTCTGGGCGGTTGATACGATCGGCCCTTCGCTCAACTATTTCCTGGGCAACTACCTCTCCTTTGGCGTCCAGATGGATTCGGGGAGAGCCAATGAGCATCGATCCGATCCCAACTACGCCGCTCGGCTCCTGCCGGCCGACTGGAGCAGCGTCGTTTCGGCTGAAATCAGGAATGTGACGATGATGATGCCCTTGGTGGGAGCTGTGCCGGGACAGCACAGGCTGAAGATTTGGGGTATGACGACGGGAGTTGTGGTGGAGAGATTATGGGTCGATATGGGCGGTATCACGGCCAGGGCATACACTCATCTTGGGCCACCTGAGAGTAAGAGGGTCTAGCGGAGAAGAAAGAACAAGGAGTCATCAGAGTTATCAGAAACAAAATGATTGATGTTGTCGGAATGAGAAGCATTGTCGAAATCTTCCATCTTTGTCTACCTGTCATGTTTACGCCACAGTCGGCGGATATCCAGCTCGAGAAGCTGGTTGATCCGTTCCCGTCATCTCGCCAAGGTGTGAAAGTCCCAGAGCCTCGCGCGTGTGCTCGTCCGCATTTCGTTCTACCACGGTAGTCTTGAATTTGCGAGCGGATATCTTCCTCTCGAAAAGGATATCGAGCTCATAGTACGATCGGCCCTGATATCGGAATCAGCATCAGCGCCATCATGGCCATCTCGTCATGCGTACCTTCATTTCAGGAAGACGGAAGTAGGACCATATGGCGCAACCGAAACAAAGTGGCGCCCAGAAGAATCCCGTCTTTCCAGACCAATTCCAAGCGGCTGGATTCTATGGCAGGGGATCAAGGATGGCCACGAAGTACATGTCAGTGCTTACCAGCTCGTAAGGCGTCATAACACCGAAACCGATGGCGAAGACGTTGTAAGAGATCCGACTGAGACCGACGGTCTTGTTTCGGAGTCGCGTCGAGCTGACTTCTCCCACGATGCAGTACGCCAGGGGGCCGATGGTCAGGTCAAAGGAGAAGACCCAGGCGAGCATCATACCTACGAGTTCCAACATTCTCAGAAGACAATGGAATGTGGAGGTGTGGAGGCTGACCAGCTTGGCCCCATCGTGCACCTTCGTGGCCCCGATCCGCGATGACGCTAAGCACTCCAATGAGTAGCATACCGAGACTGAGCCACGCGAGACCGATCGTGAAGATGGTACGGCGGCCGAGGTATCTGCGGACGAAAATGGTTTTATTAGCGCGCAATGCGATGGTCGAAGAGAAAGCCGTGCCTGAGGAGGAACCAAGACGTGATGGTCCCGATGGCCCCGAGGGCATAGCTGGTGAGTGTCATGGCGAAGGCATTGGTGGTGGAGAGACCTGCTTGCTCGAAAAAGTAGGTCGAGTTTGCGCTGAAGCCCAAACCGGTGAGGACTGTAAGGTCATCGCGTTGGACGGTGAGCCTATCTCTTTACATGACTGAAGGGGAGAGCACACCTTGGATAGTCCAGGCAACGCAGGAGATCTCGGTACGACGACTAGAATCGTCAGACCCCATCCCAGGTAGTCGCGATCACGGGAATCACGAGACACTGACCGGTCTGTCCCTCTGAAGAGATCCAAGTAAGTCGTCCCGGCAGAGACATCTATCTCGAGCTGATTCGTGCGGACCATCGACGAGACGGTATCCTTGGCGCGATTCTTTCCGGATCTGGAGGCGAGTCGTCGGACAGATTGCTCGGCTTGTTCGATTTTTCCGTGACGGACGAGCCACCAGGGCGACTCCGGAGCCATCAATATGAGGATAAACAGCGGGACTGGCCAGACGAATTGGACGGCGAACGGCATGCGGTAGCTCCATGTTCCGGTCATACTCTGGAGCGACATTTGTCAACCCTCTGTTTAGCAGAGCGGAAGACGTTGGAAGGCACAGACCTGCGCACCGAGCAGGACGCCAGCTCCGATAAAATGGCCACTTGTCCACACACAAGCTTCAGCCGAGTGCACACGCAGACCAAGATGGGATGAACGCACAAGACCCAGCACAAGTTGACGAAACTGAGTAGCGGATGGTCATCAAAGAGTGTCTCCGAGAAGGCGTGCCATTCGGCGTGTCACCAAAAGAGGGCGACACGTACGTAGTCAGGTAGCCACGAAGGCTCAGTGGGCAGATCTCGCTGGCATACGCCTCACCCAGGATACTACTATGGACGGAAACAGTTTTCAGCCTCTCTGCGTATGACAATGAAGGAACACCTTACAAGATGCCCCATGACACGCCACAGGACATCTCCCCCATCAATAGCGCCGTAAGGTTAGGGGCGAAGGTGACCAGTCCGATGAAAGGAACGAGGCAGACGAGTCCGCCGAGGATCGTTTTTTTGTAGCCCAATCGGTCGACGAGGAGGGCTCCGAGGAAACAGCCCATAATGGAGCCCACATTGGCAGCCTAAGGTTGCGGTCAATTTGTCTTGTGAGCTTGAACAGCGTGAAAACTTGCTTGACTACAGCCTGCCTGCCATGGTGCGGTGACTTGATAACCTTTGGCGACCTTCTCACCAAACTACCGAGGAAGAACAGTCGGATTATCAGCGGATGAACTCTGGGCGCCGCGAGTATTCGCAGAGAGGGTAAGACATACACGTCTCTGGAAAGTAGGTAGCGCGTAGGATGAGCCGAGCAGTAGGGTATCATAGCCATCCATAATGACGCAAGCCGAAGCGCATACTGACCAGCCCACCGCCTGAAGCTCGATGTCAGTAACTGACCCTCAAGACTGTTGAGATCTGATGATGGACCGCTCGATAAGTCTTGAGGGCTTGCCATGTCGTCAGACTATGTTGGAAAGCCTCATCCTCGTCCGCCTCGGCTTTGACCCGATCCCAGGTCGTCCGTGTCCGATCGGCGGTGGCCTCCACGTGCCGAGACTCGTCTTTGATGATGCTCACTTCGGGATCGATTACTCGATCGGGCGTCTTGGTTTCGAGGACGTAATCCATGACGATGACAGTCGTCGGAATGCGGAAGTGGACCACTTCATGCTTTGAACGAGGAGTCAATGGATCCAATATGTACCACCTCGTTCAATCAACTTGCGGGTTTGGATGAGAGGCAACGTGCGGGCTGCTTGTCTTCAGGTACGACCGGGTTACGACCGGAATTTCACATTTTGATCTCTCGCCGCTCCTCTTCACCATGCATTGTACCTTTTAGGCGAAAGGTCCAACGAAGAGACGATTTCGGTTGGACCTCGCTCTCACCTCGGTCTGGCGCCCATTCGACCAAATCATGATTTCAAAAGCATGTGATGCATGTCACGTTCGGCGGACCAAAGTGAGTCATGTCGAAGGCGATCTTCAATCAGGTCTGAGATGGTATCCCAGTGCGATGGCGGTCAGCCGTGTATGCGTTGCGAAAAGAGCGAGCTTCGGTGTAGTTACCTTTCTAGCCGAAGAAAGAAGGGGCCCGCCGGCAGGTGAGTTGCTCAGCAACCTTCGATCTGAAGTCGAGTAACGCATGCATTGAGCTTAGGATTGTGTCCGGATTGAGAGCGACTCAACTGCAAGAGTCGACACCCGTGTATCCGGCGCAACCATCCCTATCCGAGCAAACGTTTCTCAGCCCACTCAATTCTCCTAAATGCGATTCACCATCTCAAGCATGGGATCTTGCGATGGCTGCAATGACCGGGCAATCCCGTCAATATCGACCACCTTCTCCAGGCCGCCCGCCTGGTCGAACGCCTCATGGAAAAGCATCTTTCCTCAACATGCTAGACGATTTCCTCCGCAAGTCAATCCAAGACTACTTTGATTATGTCCATCCTTTGTTCCCCATCACCGATCCAGAATCGGTCGACGCGCGGTTCAACCAAAAGGAACACCTGTATGACAAGCCGTTCGCAGGCCTCATGCTCTCCATCGCGGCCCTGCCTCTTGTACTCCCGAACAGGGAGGCCGGATCCGAGGGGCGAGTCGACGATCTCCTCGACGAGGCCATTAGTATGCATAATACCGCCGAGTTGGGATTCAAGCCTACGCTCGAATGCGTGGCCACTGCCATGAACATTGGGGCACTGCTTCGGGTCCGGAAAGGCGCCAATGCGTCACATCTTCGATTCCGAGAGGCGATCGGACTGGTCGAGCTTTTGAGTCTCAGTCATCCCTCCTCGTACGATACGTTCAGCTTCGCAGAGAAGGAGGTCGCTCTCAGGATCTTTTGGCTTCTCGCCGCAGTCGAGAGGTGAGATTTTCTGTTCCTTATCACGACTTCGGGCTGAGATCAGTATGCCCAGATCTAACTCTCTCCTGCAAGTCCGACCGATCACTCTCCGTGGCCGACTGAGTCATCTCTCCTCCTCATTTTCCCAGCTTTCAAGCGCCTCGATGCGGCTTCAACCCATGACCCGTCTTTTCGAGATCTTCGATGAGTCCCTGATCGACTGCGTCAACGGCATCTGTCGATCATCGGAATGCACCTTCAATCTGATCAAAGCCCTGGCCACCCACTTTTCCATCGAATCCATCGAGCCTGACTCCAGTCTCTCCAAAGTCCAGCTGGCCGACCTGTGCGTCACAAAGTCATGGTTGCAGACAAAGACTTGGCAGGCTTGCGTCACCCATTCCATACTGGAGCCGGCTTCGACATTCCCTCAGCTCCGGATCGAATTCCCCTTGGAGATTGTCAGCAAAGTGACGGAGATGATCAAAACATTTCCCCTATCGGCGCTCATGGGGAACGGTCAGTGCATCGTGCGTTCCTTTTCGTCAAGGTATAGAAGTCAAGCTGAGAGGGTTAGAGCGCAAAGCTCAATGAGATCGCCGCGGTGGCGGAGACGGTCATCTCGCTGCCAACACAACCATCACGACCGCAGAACGTGAGGTCTTCATTTCAGGATGGTCAGCAGTCGGCAAAGAGTCTGCGGGAGACGGCGCATCAACTCTCCGATGGGAGATGCTATAGCTTTTAAACAAGTGGACGGAGCGTTGTTCATCGCGACCTGCTTGTTCGACAAAATCATGCTTGATAAGGAGATGAATCAAGAGGTAGATTAAACAGATTGTCGCCTGCATGTCGTAGCGTTCGCAACAGTAACAGAGACTACGTATAACGAGTGACGGAAGCCACCTGCGCCTCGAAATCTAATCGAGCAGGAGGAGCCCTATCCGCTATAACGATCGTCAGTCCGATCCAACCGGCGCGCTCTCATCGATCATCCACGTAAACCCCATGCTCTTGTACAGCGCTGTAGGAATCAGGCGATGTGTATTCCTGGTAGGAGAAGAACGGACCGAGATCGTCCCGGCGATCATGGACATCGGGAGAGTCACCCGACAGTAACAGCTTGTCGAAAGAAGAAGGCGGAGCCCTACATGCCGGGTCATCAGCGGTAAGCCGAGGCGGTGAACGGACCTTTCGTTGTAACAATGCCGGATTGAGCTGGTCCGCTGCTCTTCTATATTGTAGGTCCCGGTATCGAAGCTGTTGATCAGCCCGATTCACGAGCTACAGAGAAAGGCGTACAGAGTCGGCTCGTGATCGTCTGGATCCAAGTCACCTAATGCCGCGAAGAAGCCTAGACCGATGGTCGGGGCGCCCGAAGATCGCAGCCAGTCGAGCAGTTCCTGTAAACGTCCGCCAGGAGAGCGCAAGCCAATCTCGAGTGAAATTACGTATGGGCGAGAGGCCCACGCCTGCGGCATCAGTCAAGCCATTCCGTTGCGAACGCACTTTTGCAGAGGCGACGACTGAGAATCAGCTCTACCAATAGTCGATGACACGCTTACCGTCAAACTTCTCTACGGCGGCTGGCTCGAAGACGGGGATATACAGCACGGGCTCGCTCTCGAAGGCGGACTATCCTTCAGCGATGTACTGATTCGATCAATCTCACCATGAACCATTCCTCCCTCTCCAGATCTTCGGGGAAAGGGTAGAACATCGTATCCGGTTTCCAGATGCACCATTCTACCGGGACAAATATCAGTCCTAAGGACGAGTGGACAACGCACCGAGAGCAGAGATTCCTCTGAAGTTGGTCCAACTTCTCACCACGTCGTACGCAGGAGCCATGGCCTCTTTGTCCTTACTGGCCCCCGGATCCGTCAGCCATGATGGATGGCTGTGAGAAATGACCTACAAGTCCATAAAGATTACGATGTCGATGCTCTGGAACTTGATGAACGACAACCTGGACTCAGCGAAGCTGACGTTGTTTCTCTCACATGCTTTCCAGTGTCATGATCGGCTCATCCCTGTATCATCAGCGAGGAGAGATGACATGCTCGGAAGGGCACACGTGATGTTTCCATGTTCATCCTTGAGCCACAGCTGATTGAGCAGGCCCTTCCACGGTAGATCTTTCACAAGAGGATGAAAACCTCGTCCCGTGAATGGGCTGTATACATCTGTATAGTTTTCGATCATCAGGAACCTAGCATGGGATCCGGGCGATGTTTTCACCATATCTCCCGAGATGTTCGGCGATGTTGGTGTGTCGACCGAGACCGTCATCGTGCAGACACACTAACATGAGCGCTCGATCGACCTGGTATAGCCAAGTCACCGAGCTGTTTATCAGCTGTCGATCGGACGTCGATCTCTACGCATGAGAGCCCAGTCTGCGCCGCTTGAAGGATGGATGCATGGGACTATCGATGATCAGTCGGGTACAAGAAGTTGTCTCGGGAAACTTCACATTCTCAGGCGTACTACCCCATCGAAGGCCTCGGTGAGCGGAAACAAGAAAGCTGTCTGCGCGTGGATGGCGGATGAGTTCGATCACCTCGCGGACGTCTCTTGAAGGCTTCATCGCAGGCATCTTGAAATCCAGAAGACCGTCAACACAAAGAAAGGACGAGCTCTCGATGGGAGAGTGGTGCTCGAAATCGTTGTGCCTCGTCCCCTTTGTCCTGTGGACGTTCGCTTTGATGGCAGGTGACAATCCTGTTCCCTTGCACAAAAATCTGCGTGTACATTTGGCAGCCGGTCTTGGTCGGGGAGCACTTCGGTCCTTCCGTGGTCCGCCATTTGGAAATGGGATGTCGCATGATTTCAGGTACAACCGGGCCAATACCGACCATTCTCCAATCCCGATGGAGGTAGATGTGATGTACCTTTTGGCTGGGCGCCAATCAGGACTGGGCTCGGAAGAAGTTTGTCGACGATGTTCCAGGAAGGGCAAAGTGTACCTGGACCAATACATCATACTACCATGCCGTGTAAATTACTATGCGATGCTCGAAATCGTCCGCGTATTATGCCGAATGAGATGATGAGTGATCTAATTGTAAATGGGTAACGGCAGTATCCTGTCGCTATTGAAGAGGAAATTATTCGCCAGATCCTCAGACTCCAAGAACCTCGTCGAGTAGATCACTGGCTTTATCAGCACGGTATAGATTAGGTCTAGAGGTGGACTTACCTAGATGACCCCTGATCTGGCCGAGAAGCTCCTCCATCTCCTCCCGCTCCCACTCATGCCACGCTTCGTCCGGTCCAGAAGGCTTCCTCTCCTTGTCCGAGCTGAACGTACTCGTGCTCTCTACTCCCGGTGACCTGCCAACGGTCGGCGTCGGCGAGTCATACGATTTGCTAGCTCCCACATCCGGCGATCGCTTGGTAGATGCCTGTTCTCCACCTTCCCCAATCACCCCTCCTCCACTACCGCCTCCACCAGCGCCATGCGTCCCGGGACCATCATGGACCACCTTGACCGGCTCGGTAATCCCCGCGCCCGCGACGTCCTCGGGTGTCCTATTGAACTTCTCGGCATGATTTGCAAACGCCTTGTAGGATGCCCACGAGGTGACAAGATCATCGGGAACGCAGCGAAACACCTTCCGGAAGATCTCGGTGTTATGAACCGCGGACGCTACCCACATGTCCTTCCAGAACCGCTCGTCGAGCGGATCGTGAAACCGGTTCGGGTTGATCTTCGGCGTTGGCGTCGGTACCGTCCAAGCGCCGGTACCGGCTTTGGCCCCGAGATGCTTTCTCAGCAATTTTCGAGCCTGCATGGCGGCCGCTTCTTGCTCGCTCCCGTCACTGCGCTTGCTATCGTGCGTCGGCGTCCGATCGTCATTTTCGAATGCGTTGGCCGGCGCGCCATACATCTCCTTGTCGCCCGGATCACCATGGATCTTGGGGATACCGCGACCTTGCGCCTCCTTGCTGTCGTCCACGATGGTGTCTTGTTTCTTCGTCGAGCCGGGTACCTGCGCCTCAGCGGGCTCCTTGCCCTGCTCACCCTCCTCGACGACATCGGAAAGTGGATTGCCATTCGCGTGAGCATTAGAAGGACGACGTTCGATAATCGTCTTTTCCTCCAGGGTAGGAACCACGGAGCTCGCGAAGCCTGCTGCTTGTCGCCCTTCGCGGTCGAAATCTTCTCTCTCTTCGTCGCTTCCTCCACCCGCATTATGCGCCAATGTTTCGCCCTTGGCGATCACAGCAATAGGATGAATCACCGTATCCGCCGCCTTCCGAACATGCGAGATGGCATTCTCACTCATCCCCTTGGTCACTGATCATCAGCCCCGCTAAGACACCATCACTCACTGCTCGAGATACTATTCTCGACTGTGCGTAAAATTCGATCCCGCGCTGTCCTGCGTTTGATGGTTGTGATCCCTCGATTCTCAACTCCATCCTCCTGCTCGTGATCCGGGTCCCAAGTTTCGATGTCATCGGGATCCGCAACTGGCTGGCGAGACATGAGTTGGTCCTCGTCGATGGAGTCGACGTCGACACCGACGTGCTCCCGCATGAGACGCATCCGGAGAGTATGAGCGTAGCGACCAACTTTGAACGGTTTGCCAGCCATGGTACTAATTTGTCAGCCGTTGTCAGCGTGGAGAACCTACCCATCGATCATATCGGTGTCTCTGACTACAGCCACAAGCTCGGAGTCTCGATCACCCGTCTGAGAGCGCTCGTTGATGTTGGCGGATCCACAAAGAACAAGACGATCGTCCACGATCATGGTCTTGCCGTGGATATAGACTTGCTCGGTCGTGAGTACACCAGATTTGAATTTCGCCCATCCCCTCAACGAGAAGAAGGTGATGTAATTGTCAGGCTTCCATCAGCTCCGCCATACATCTGATACTCACATCAATCCCCTCTTTCCGTAATCTCGAGAAGATCGAGTTGGTGCCTCTAGAGATCGTTCGATTCTGACATTCCAGGATAAGCCGCACCGAGCTCGCCTCAGTCGAGTCGATGGGATAGGTGTATCCAGGAAGGAGCGGAATGACAATACAAGCCCTCCAAGACGTTCCTTCGCGGTGAGCGCGGATGATTCGGCTGACCAGCGCATCGCCGATGCCGTTCACGACAGGCACACCGTCGATGACGGTGGAGGTGATGAAGAATTGGTTCTCGATGTATATAAAGTGGTCCGACAGCTCGATCGCTAGTCCACATCAGCCCCTACCGTCAAGGATGACAAACAGGAATCATACATACATTTACAGTATGCATTCTGAATGGAATGCTCGATCTTCGTAGCTGTCCCCATAGACCAAGGCCCGACGGAACGGCAGATCTGCACCTCACAAGTCCCTTCGAGCTTGAGATCGTGTAGCTCCCGATCAGTGAAGTCGGAGGCGGGAAGCAGGAAGGGCATGAAGCGTTTGTGATTCTTCCATTAGCTCCGCTGATTCCGCACACAACCCACCTTCGTCCGGATTAGCAGATTCCACCTTTGAACAAAGTGTCGACACAAATCCCGCGCCGGCTGGCCGACGATCTGCAAGCCAACATCGTGCCTTTCGTTAGCCTTGCGATGATGATCTGACATACCAGGGCATGCGTGGGACTTTGCCGCGATCGAATGTATCTTCGAACGGCTTGTCGAGGTTCGTATATTCTGCCACCCTCTCGTTTGAGTAGTCCTTGCCGCGCCATACAGGTCCCTCGGGGCCATCCGGTCTAGTGTGGTCTTCGTCGGTAAGGATGTGTTGTGAGGTATCCCATCGGCCATAACACCTAGGCTCATTAGCGCCTCGCAATTTACCCGGTTATCAAGCACTTACAGGTCAAATCCGCCCATGAACGCGATAGTCTCATCGATGACGCAAAGCTTCTCATGCTATGGAGTCAGCCAAGCTCGCGTGACTCCGACCTACGTGGGACCAGTAGAACGTGCCCGTCTGAAAATGGGATGGAGAACGCTGAACCATGACGTTCGGATGGAGGCCGGTCAGCGTGCGCTTGGTGTACAGGCTGTTTACGGGAGTCGTCTTGTCTGACACCTCGTTACTGGCCAATAGTCAGCTCAGCGTCGTAGAGTATGCGACCACGTACTATACGATGATGAAGATCTTCACCCCGTCCTCGGCTTTCCGCTTGAGAAGGTTGTCTAGTCTATATCGCTCATCTCCTGGACGGCGCAGGTAGAGTTCGGGTGAGATCCTGTATGATCAGCTTTATCTCACCCACTTCTAGCGACTTACCACCAGTCATGGATGTAGACGCAGCTCTTGGACATATTGATAGCTCGGCTTAGGTTCCAGAAGTAGTCGCGCTGAAGTCAGCATTGTCAATCTGGATTACTCACCCCATCGACCAGCCATTGAGCGGCAACGTTGACTCGAAGAGGCGCGAAGCTATCAAACCGATTCCGTCCCGTCCAGACAGATTGCGCTGCTATGCGTTCCATGCTGACGATGAATTGGTGCATTTGTCGCTGCCTTTAGCTAAACCCCCCACAAGTAGACTCACTGCATTTCTCGCAACCAATTTCAACCGCCGTTGAGAGTTTGCGATGAAGAAGGTATGCTGGGACGCCTTGCTCTCCCCATCATCATGCATATTATCAGCCTTCTCGCCCTTGCCTTCTCCAGAGGTGACCAGCATCTCCCGCGTCAGAGGATTGTCCGTGTTGATATCGTTGTCGTCGGCCGCGTCGGCATTTTCCACCTCCTGATCTTTGTGCATCAGGGATTTAACATTGCCGTGACCTGTCATGAATCGAAAACCGGTTCGGTAGACGCGCTTGGGTCGCTCGATGGCAAAGTCTGTGTCGATCAGGAAAACATCGTAGTATTCGGTCTGAAGGCGCCAACTAAATACAAGCTATTCGTTTGGTATGTTGACTCACAGCTTCAGGACCTTTACTCGCGATGAAGTAGCTATCCCGCACAATGAACCATTTCGGAGACCGATTCTTTGCCCAAGAAGTGGGCGTAAAACCAGGTTGATTGGCTCGTCTACTCGCATTGGCCCCCGGGATCTTCAAGAACCCTGCCTTCCCTTGGAAACCACCTCTAGGAGCGAGCGATAGCGTAAGCGACGAGAGTTCGAAAAACTTGCACAACCGATTGGATTCGGGCCGGAAGATCTATCATCAGCCGAGCGATTACGGGTCGACTTACGACAGCGCGGATGAGGTCAACGAGATATTGCTGCAGAGCGTTCCGACTTGCTTGAGCGTATTCTGCCTTCCCCACAGGCTTCTCTTTCGACTGGTCCCGTCCACCGAGCTTCTTTAGATAGGGGATACCTGGAATTAGCGGTGTCACTCTCGTCGACTCACTCATTCGCGGGAATTCCGGTATGTCTACTTTTCTTGATGTGCGCAATCCCGCAACACTTGACCCAAAGTTCGCCGCCTTGTAGTTTGCGTGCAAGGACAAGAAATCTCGCAATTCTCGGTAGATCACCTAGGCATCAGCTTTGCCAGACCTGCGGGCTCACCCATTTCACCGCGCCATCCCCATACTCGCATTCCACCTTGAACATCTCCTTCCCAGTCTCTCTCCCAGCTCGTAGCCCCACACTATCCCCAACCCTGAACCGCAGATTCCCCAGTAAAACAGGTACGGCACGATTCCCATCTTCGTCTCGGTCCAGCCATGTTTTGAGGATCATGACAGGCAGTTGACCAGCTAGGAGCTCCGTAGTGACGGGAACGGCAGCCACCGCGGTAGGAGCGAGGGCAGTGACCTTTTTGGGTCCAGGTGCGGTTCCGGACCCAGTTTGCCGAGATGGGAGGACTCGAGCGCGCAAATGGGACCATCTCTGATGAGCGGCTTCTTTTACTTCCGAGCTTGGCTCGTCGTGTTGATCCGATTCGGACTCCTCGTGCTCTCCTCTCCGAACTTGGCTCTGCACGGATGAGCTGAACCGGCCGGATAGTCGCTTGGGCCTCGCTGGCGTAGGCTGCCCATTCATAGCTGTCATCCATGTGCCTTCCGTCGACTTTGTCGAGCTTTCCCCGTTACTCTCGCCGGCTTGATTGGTGATCGACGATTGACGAGACGCGCGTGGTGTCTCGCCAGGAGGGAGCTCTTCTTCACCATCAGGGGTGATCATGAGGATAGGCCCCTTCTCGACGCCCTTGCCGGTGAATTCCCGCTGTTGATGGTACTGCGTTGAGTCAGTGATGCTTTCAGAGGCACACAGAGAACTCGCGTTCATGTGAGATACCCGTGGATCCAGCACGATCTCATTCCGGGGTCCTGGTGCTTGCTCCTTCTTGACCCCAGGTAGTCCATCAGGCATGTGGCCGACCTCGTCCGTCAACTTGCGGTTTCGCCCTTCGTTCCGACCCATCATCTTCTCCACCGAGTCGGCCCCGTTTCCTTCCCCATGGCCATTGGTTTCAGCGTCCTTTCTATTCCCTCCCTCTTCTTGGTGAGCACCTCCATGACCGTTCGCGAGGCGTGTTTCCGTCCGAACATTCTCATCACCATCCTTGGGTGGCCTCGATTTGTTTAGGAATTGCATCGAGGGCTCTTCCTCCGTAGGTGACTCGGTCCACTGCCCCTGTTCCTGCGCCTGCCCATGCCCATTCTGCAAATCCCTCTCATGCTTCCCCGGCCCCCTGCCTTCCGCTCCTTCATGCTCACGAACCCGACTCCCACCTCCATCCCCATCCTCGCTGCCACTCGCCGTCGCACTTGACAGTATCGAGCTACTCGTGCTCTGACTCCCACTCCTCTTCCTCTCATTCGGCCGCTTGTGTTTGTCTTTCCATTCCTGAGTATTCCGTTTCAACCCCGTCGACGGAAGACCTTTGCTAGGCCCAACGCGATCGGGGAGGGAAGGCGAGGAACCCCCTTCTTTCTTCCTTTGTCGGAGGGAACGGACTACACCGGCGAATCCGGCTCCTTTCTGGGCGATTTGACCGAGTCCGGAACCCGATGGACCGCTCATCGCCACGACTCAGGATTAATCAGATGTTTAGAGTGCTATGAAAGACCCATCTAAAGGTGAAGGACCGATGCCAGGAGATATGATGTAGACTGGAAGGCTGAAACAAGCATAGTTCGACAGGGCTTGAAATTTATTGCGTCATTCATCAGCCGGTGGGAATTTGATACCGAGATCAAAACAAACAGTTATGACGTGGGGACAAGGGAAGTGCGATCGGCCGCCCCAGACTGCGAACGATGGAGCCATAAACTAAAGGTGGCCAGCTCAGGCAGGCTACAGTGACAGGAGAGACGCATCAAGATGAGCGCTCTTGAAAACAACTGTTTGACCAGTGATTGCAGTCAATCTGAATGAAATCGCTTCCACGGGCAAAGCCTGAAATCATTGTGGCCGGGCAGTCCGCTGCTCCGCTTCCTCTTCCCTCATCGAGAAGATCGCAGGCATGATCATGGACCGAATAGAGTACCGCGAATTATTTCTCTCTCACCAAGACTTTCCGAGGTGACGATGTGAACCCTGTTTGCCATCATCCTACGTTATCCGAAACACCGTCCAACTCCCCTGCAATGACCTCTTCGCCCCATACAACAGAACAGCCGAAACGATCCCCACGCCACCACAGAACCCAATACTGATATAATACGCTTCCGCCCCATTCCTCCCCAGCGATCCCATCGAGTAGTCCAACAGCGCCACCGCGATGGGCTGACCCACTAGTGCCGGGATGACGAGGACCAACCAGAACATCCCCAATGCGCTTGCCAGATCCTGTACGCCCACCACTCTCGCCGCGACAGGAGTAGCGGCTGACCAGATCGTGCCACCCGTGAGACCTTGTACCAGCGCGAAGACGATAAGGAGACCGAATGACTTTGCGGGTAGCCAGAGGACGAGGCAGGACGCGCCGACGAGGAGGTAGCAGATTATCGACATGTTGATTCGCCCACCTTTGTCGAGCGCTAGACCCCAGAGGGGACGACCGAGCATCTGGCCGGCGGAGAGGATGGATTGGAGGGCGGCGCCTTTGGTTTGGGAGAGTCCGAGGCCGAAGGTGGCGAATGACGCGAGGCTGTAGAGCGCGATGAAGTATGCCAGAACTAGTCCAGTAAACTCAGCTCGGCCAAGTGGAGCGCGCGTAGAGGTGTACGTACGGGAAAAAGCACCCCACATCCAGACCCAAGCGAACCCAGGATGGCAAAGGAAGCTAAACTGCAATGGGGCAGACCTCGCGCCGACCTGTTTGTGCCGACTCCGGAGAAGGAGGATGCAAGGGACGAGCACGACGAGAGAGATGAGACCGTTGGTGATGAGGGCGTATTTCACGCCGATGCTCTCGAGGGCGACGCGGGTGGTGTTGGAGAGGACGAGGCCACCGAGGCCGGAGCCGGCGTTGGCGAGGCCCTAGTTCCGCATCAGCGTGACTGCGCATGAGTGACTGGGATTCAGGAGGGAGAGTGTCGGTCAGGAAGGGAGCGAGAGGAATCGACTTGCCTGGGCGAGTGAGAGTCGGGTGTCGAACCAGTGTGCAAGCAGGGGTTGAGAGGGAACGAGAGTCTGCCTTCATTAGCGAAGATCCGATATCGGCATCGAACCGAAAAGCAGGTCGCACCATTCCCAGACCTGAGGTTGCATCATCAGCCAGACACCCAACGTCTCCAGCTTGATAACCCACCTATCCCAAAAACAACCCCCTGACAAACCAAAAACGCGGCAAAACTCGTACAGACCCCCGCCAAGCACTGTCCCAGCACAACACACACCGCTCCTATCCACCACCTCATCAGCCCCAAACCGCGAAGCACCGAGGCCTTGTCCATCCCTGCATGTGCTAGACGGACCAAAGAGCATGACAACCCTAAAATCCGCCCTCTTCACAGCGAAATTGGCGATCGGCGCACAGAGCAATGCGAGAGCGACAGACAGCCCGCCAACCCAGGCGTACCGGAACGTGGTACCGCCTGAGAAATAGTTGTTCTCGAGGTAGTAGGCCGAGTAGACGCCGTAGGTTGTGTTGATTCCTTCGGGGTATCAGCGGGAGGTCTCGCGCCGGATTTAGAGGGATGGGGAGGGGGAGGAGGGAGGAGGGAGGAGGGAGCAGACGGAACGGACCCCAAGTGGCGGCGTTCATGCCGCAGATGGCGAAGACGACGACCCAGCCGTATCCGCCGTTTGGGATAACGTCGGGTGGATTGGCAATGAGTTCAGATTTTGGGGGAGGGATGTCCGGCTCGACGGGGGAAGCCTCGGTTTTGGCCGGGACATCGTCGACGGACATGACGATGTCGCCCGAATGTGACATGGTTTGGGACGCAATGGTGGAGCTTAGGTCATCTATGAAATGGTATGACGATTTTGATGGAAGAAGCAAGCATGTTGAGACTGGTCAATTGACTCGAGACCCGATGAAACGCTCAGGTCGTTTCTTCAGGACCCGGCCGGACCGGAATAGGATTCGGCCGGCTTAGGTACGTTGCTGGAAGATGATTCTTTATCGTGCATTCAGCATTCACAGTCGCTTTCAATGTCTGATTCATAAGCAGCCCCCCTCCGCGTGACGGTACTCGCCGTGACGGAGCGTGATGAGTTTTTGAGGCACGGGCTGCTGCATAGACAACCTTTTTGTCAGCATCTAAGCGTATCCGCTACTCCATACCCTCTCGTCTCCGCCACTCCACTCTCATCGCCTCACAACCCCTCACGACTGCCCGTCCAATCTCCCCCACCTCCTCCCACCTATCTACTTCACCATACCTGACATAAGCCCAGCCCCACCTCGTCACAATGCTTTCGAACTTTTGCGCGGGGACTTTCGTCGGCGGCTGGAGGTACCTCTCGTCGACGAGCGCAGCGTAGACCATGGCGAGCGCGCCTTGACTGAGGTCTACAAAATGCCTTGGTGAGCCTAGCAGTCGCGCCTATTGTATCGGGATTAGCGCCACGCGGAAGGGTATTTTGAAATGCGGCTACTCACGAGGAGATAGCTGAGCCAGCTGCTCCACCAGATGATATGCCGTAACCAAGTGAAAGGACCATAACTCTCCCACCCGATATTGGTCATGACGATACCCGGATCACCAGTGAGGCATCTCACGGGAGATCCGGCGTTGTAGACCTCCTTGTCTATTTGGACCATGACGAGGTCCGCCATATATTTGCTCGCGGCGTAATTCGACTTATCGTAGGGGTAGCTGTAGGATAGCAGCTGATAATCGCTCAGGGGGTCCGCTTTGAGTCGGTCGAGAGTGGCGGTACAGGTGCTGGTATAGATGATGCGGGGAGGCATAGGAATGGACGAAGGGGATCGCTCGAGAAGTGGAAGAAGCTCTGTCGCCTGTAGAAATGATACTCAGACATGATCAAAGAGGACTGGTTGACTCGCCAAGATATAAGGAGCCAAAACGTTCACGCCCCAGACCATGCCCCTCTCGCCGTCCGCACTCATTCGACCTTGCTCCTCGATGTAGAATCGCGGGTACGTGGCGGCTGTTTTGAACCCGTCTGTGAGGACTTGTTTCGCAAGTAACCAGAAGTTATTTGCTGTGTAGGCCATAAGTCCGGCGTTGAGATATAGAGCCGTGATATGTGGATACCTAGCACGGACGTGATCAGCATCATAGCCTCACCCGAGACAATTACTCACTCACGTCTCCTTCATTCTCTCGCAGAATGCTAGCACCCCATTCTTCCCTCCCAGAGAATCGAGGTCGACCACCTCGGAAACGATCCTCATTTTGTCCCTCCATCCCGCCCTCGCCGGCTGCCCATCTCGTTGCCGTCGAGATAACTCCTTCTCATGCTGTTTGAAGAGGGCTCGTCTCGCAATCTCGGCTTTCGAGGCAGACCGACATGCGAGGATGAGCGTCAGGGTCGGCGGAGGATCAGGCGGGACTCGCTTGTCCGACTCCGTCTTTTGATCCAGAAGGTACCTCTGTGATGGGGCCAGGGCGGAGGGTTGGGGGATAGACGCCGGCATAGGGGTGCTGGGAGGGAGTGAGAGGTTGCGGAGAAGCTGTTGACATATCCCGAGGCCGCATCCACTGCATCGATCCTCCGTCATCGGAAAGGCTCACGATCAAGGGAGCGAGTTCACCTGTTGGCTCCTGTCACCACGGCGATGATCCGGTTGGGATCCGGCGTGACAGGAGACGTGGTGGATCGGGTTATGACCATCGTCGTTCGACTGACCGGATTCCTCAGATTGGGATTGGGATGCTGGAGATCATTCCACGCCAATCCGAAGCACGTGAATACATTGGCAGAGGCCGATCAGGTGGTGACTGTCGACCTTGAGCGAGGAATTGCTCGAGGGTGGTTAGAAAACACAGAGGAAGAAAACAAGTACAATCGAATCACGTGACTCTGGAAGGACGATGTCCAATTATGCTTCGGATGATACAGTCTCACATCGGATTATCTATCACATCGACTCGTAGCCATTACGTCTCGCGCCTTCGGTAGCATGGAGCGCTCCTCGAAACGCGAGAAGCTTGAGCTCGAGTCTCCGAAATCACGAGGAGTCAGACTAGGTTAGCACCCTCCCTGCCTCCCTCCCCCCATACAGCATAGCTGAATTTGGACGGACATAGGGCGGCTCTTCACTTCCATCTCAAGTGATAGATCCCTGGCGCCTCAGCCGGTCGAACGAGAGACATTCGCAGTCCACCAGAGCGATGGTCCGTTCTCCACATCACTTCATTTCAAACCTGATTGTTTACATCAGCTCTCGCACGAGCGAAAGCTTTCCTCCCTGTACTAGCGTCATCGAATGTGGATCTTCTAGCTCGAGCGGCTCTCGATCCTGGGGCTGACGATATGGAACGAACGGACGGACAGCATACTGTAATAGCCATGGTCAGTCCTCACACTCATCTGAAGCGAAACAGTCAATGAGGTGTCCCAACCAGGATCTGGGCTTGGGAGTCTTCGATGCCACGGGGCTGAAGGGCGATCTGGGACCAATTGTCGAAAGGAGGAAGAAGAGGAAGAGGACGCGGATGGAGGATGGATTGCGCAAAGGCAATGATGGAGAGCTTGAGGATGAGATGGTGAATGGGGACGAGGAAGAGGCTGGAAGCATAAATGAGAGCGAAGATACGGAGGATCGGCACACCGACAGCGAGGATGCAACTCCTAGCGATTCCAGCAGCGATACGACAAGCGAAGAAAGCGACGGTACGACCGGCGAAGACAATCACGAGGAGGATGACGGCGATGGCGGCAGTGACCATACGGACGGTGAAAGCCGTTGATCACCTCGCCAAGACCAAAGACATCTCAACCGCCACCCCACAGGCAAGAGCTCCACCCGTGGAATGACTCAACAGCTGAGACCCCACTGGGGTAGGTGTACATATTTCTGTGGTGTTTAAACCCAACAAAGCTCTTCCCGTACAGAACTTGGTCACACTTGCCTCACCACGCCCTTCATACCTGTCCTGTGGGGTCCATTTTCGTCAAAGCAGAGATCGGCAAACGGCAATTACCATGGACACGCCAGTCGTAAGACGACCTCCTGTACTGGATATATCTCGCGATTTGGAGGATACACTCTGGGATCTAGGGGGCCGAATCTGGCGGGATGTCAGCATCGGCAGAAGATCAATGAAGGAGACCAGGGTCAGGTCAGCACGGGACGAGGCCGCAGCGTGGCCAACGAGCGGGATGCGGGTGCAGCTATGGGCGAGCGCGGAGCAGGACCTAGCATATTTTGGTGGCGTGCAGCAAATAAGTGTTATCAGGGGACCCATATCGTCCATGCACTTAACCCTCCTTATAAGTCTTATGTGTTGCAATCAGAAAGATCTAGCTCAGAACAGCCAAAATACAGAGGGTCCTGGGGACACGTAAACGCAGTCTGAACAGAGCGCACGGAGTCGTCCCTACTCGTGGCATACCCGGATGGATTTTTCCGATGCATCGCCAACCTTTCATTGCTGATGGACGTCGAGCTCATCACCGCGCAGTGACACCCGTCAAATCCCATGTGCAATCCACTATGAAGGTCCAGGAAGTCAGATTGTCATCATCACGTGCCGAGCTTGATGGAATTTTCGGACTGCCTCAAGCGCTCACCTTGTATGTTTCGACAAGAAAGGAGCGGCAGGTTCCAGAATGTCTGCTTAGTGATGCCGCGCTTGACTAACGGAGTCGGGTGTTTTATGCGTGGCATGGTAGAGATGTGGGCGGTGGATATTAGACGGAAGAAGACCCTACTTCAACTGGTCATTGCGGTCTCGCGCTTGAAGGTATTCTTCGAAGTAGGAGTCGGAATCGGGTATCTTGATGCTGTTGAGTATATCTGTTCCAATCTGATCTCCCCCTTCGAAGCTGTCATACGGGAAGCTCATCTGGGTGGGAGAGCTGAACAGTCTACCGAAGCGGTATGCAATGCATGATACCAGTCTGTAGCTGAGATTGCGTTTGACGGTCGCGGCGACCTGTTCTACAAAGTCGACCAACTGCTTGATACCGCGCTTGAAATCTAAAGGGTCGGCCCTGCATGGTCATTCGGTCGTTCATTCGCGGGTCTACGCTACGCAAACTAAGCAGTGCTGTGAGTGGTCGATCAGGTCTGCCACGATGAAGGTGGTGTAGAGCGGAATGTTACCGTCAAACAATCTTTGCGGGTAATGTGGAAGCGTAACGAAGGGAGACTCATCCTTCACCTTGATCGGTTGGGGCGTTGGAGCGATAGCCGAGTAAAGCCGCGTGAGGGCTCTGGGGCAAGAAGTCCCTACGATTATGCTGTGAAGTTGATACGATGAGGAGAGATATGAGGGAACGGTGAACGGGTATTGGAAGCTGGACAGAACGCTACCGATTTGGAAGAGAGAAATCGAAGGGTAGACTTTACAACCAGTAGGTGAGCAAGATCAGTGCCTATGTCCGGGCGCAATTACCAACCCACAGTAGAATATGGAAATTGTTCCCTCCCCTCGAGCACACCGTATCGATGAAGGTGAGGGGGGCATGTCATCCAGGAGGTCGCTCTCCGGTCATGGTCTGTTACGACCGGCAGCGGATGTGAGGTCCGCGACAATGCTCAACCGAACCTGACGAGCGTCTGTCAGACTCCCGTAAGGTCTTTTGCAGCTCTCGCTACCTGATAGGCATCACGAGCGAAGATGAAGCTCGTAAGAATGATGAAGTACCCAACGAAGGTCATAAATACGAGAGAGCGCTTACCCAGAGCACTTTCCATTCCGCACTGGAGAACGATGACCTCCAAGCTCGTCACGTACGACAGATTCCGAGGGTCGATCCGCTGGATTAGCCTTTCCACCACGGAAGTAGCCATGGGCCGTCGACCCCTCGATTCCAGTCAATGCGTAGGGCGTATGACATCATCTCATTATAGCGTCGCGGATGTCCATGGCTCCCACGGATCCACGTGTATCGAGCGTCATGACAATCCGCTGATTCTCGAGGATGGAACACTTCGTTGATTCCATGCAAGAGGTATTGAACTCCACGGACTGTGGATGGCTCGACAGACCTGCTGGAGAGGTAAGGATCGTCCGGGATCGGTTTGACGACGTGACCGTGTGGGTCCACTGGTTTGGAGCTTAACGACGAGATCCGGCTATCCTCGTAGAGATTGTCAGTATACTGGCCTTCGAGAATCCCATCAGGTCCTGACGAAGAACTTGGTATTCTGCGGCACTCGATGTCTCTCGGAGTAGACTTGACCGCCGAACACTTTTTGAACAACTTCTCAAATACGTCATGCCGGTCAGTAAGGTGAAAGGCGGGCGGGGACAATATGACTCGGCTCGGTCGGCATACCGTCGACGATCGCTGCGAGCTGTTCAGCGATATCGTATGACGAGCCTTGTACCTCATGATTCTTCCTTCAATCGCCTCCTTGTACCAGGAGGCGATGGTCAGGCAGGTCCAGGCAACCAGCACAAGCGAATTCGAGATTGGTTGATGGACTCGTCGACGGATTCCAGGATTTGAAGGGAAGCTGCCGTACCGAGCTTGTTCCCGGGCTCCAAGTAAATGTTCCGCATAAGGGCGGTAGTCACCCACAAGCGTCAGAAGAGTCAGAGGCATCAGCGTTGTAGCAAAAGAGCCTGTCCATCGTCGTCCCATGACCATCAAAATCCCTCCACAAGAACATGAAACGCCACACTACCGATTCTCCTTCTGACACAGATTTCCGGCGAAACTCCGACCCATAATTGGTCTTCCCCCTTTCTATTTGTACCGAACCGGGATTACCATCTTTCAGCCAGGACTTTTCCCTCCTTAATTTTCATTTCTTTCGTTTTGCAGCCCTTCACAGGAATCTGTAGACATCATGGTACGTCCTGGCTCATCCGATCATCCCATTCTCGTATGCTGACTTCTGGCCTTCCCCTTCCCTCCCGTTCCCTCCATCTCTCTCCCTCCCCCCTCTCACCCAAATCACTCGCACGCCCTTAGCCCCGCGCACCCACCACTCAAAAAGCTGCCCCCGCCGGCAAGCCCCTTCACAAGTTCTACGTCGACTACTCCGTCCCAGCAGGAGACAACGTCTTTGATCCTGCCAGCTTCGAGAAGTTCTTACATGATCGGATCAAGGTGGATGGGAAGGCTGGACAGTTGGGCGAGGTCGTGTCGATACAGAAGGAGGGTCAGTGGTCGCACTTCCTTTCGGACGGCCAGGGGGAGAATGGGCAGCGGTGTGACAGGTCAGACTAGCTGCCTCTTGCAAGCACGGGACGTCCGGAATGTCCCGGAAAGTCTGCCTGCGGTACAGCTATCTTCGACGTGCACAGCTGCTCAACTCTTCCCTACTATGACCTATCAGGCCGACGCCTCTCGTCATTAGCTTCGGAACATCGAGCTGATCCTGCTCAGCAAACAAGCTCGTCCTCACCTCCCAAATCCCCTTCTCGAAGCGGTATCTCAAAGTGAGCACAGCGTCACTCTTACTCCCAGCCGAATTCCTGTGGCTGGCGAGTTCATGGGCTTACGCGTGCTGATACCTCATGCAGTACTTGACGAAGAAGCATCTGAAGAAGAACAACTTTGAGAATTTCCTCCGGTATGTCTGACGTCCTCCGACTCGCTCGTTAGCTGCGCACGGCTTCCGCGTCGATAGCGTAGGATTTGCTGATAATCGTCCTAGTGTCGTCGCTACCTCGAAAGACACGTACTCCCTGCGATACTTCAAGGTGGATCAGGATGAGGCGGAGGACGAGGAGTAGGCGGTGTAGGCAGCATATGCATTTCTTCGTGCACGATCAATACGCATCGCTCCGATCCTAAATTGTCACCTACCGTTCCGCTGATCAATCGAGACGTGCAGGATCCCGCAGTGCAGCATGGTCGAGGTCCGGCTATCTCTCAACAAAAGCATACAAATCGTCGTTATGGTCGTAAATGAACATGGATATGCCGTGTGATGTCTACATGGGTAATGCCGCCATTCCTCCTTTCCCAATACTGCAGCACCCGCAATTCCCACCGCTCAGCTGCATGCACCGTCCGCCTGCATCCCCAAGATCCCACTGAAATCCCATTCCCCGCCAAGCTGGATCTTCTCCTCGTACCCCTCCCATTCTCCACCGACACAGTCAAGAGCCAAAACTCCCGACATCCACACCGACGGGTCGACCGGCGCTTCCGCGGTATAGGTTGCTACGATAGGCTCAGAGGTTGAGCGGGATAGGATGCGCGGGTGGATTGGGGTTGTGAGCGACTCGCTTGAGCTGCGAGAGCGCTTGCTTGACGGGGAAGCAGGCAATGAGGTCGAGCATGGGTCGGCAGAGGTGGGAGCCGGTTGGAGCAGGTCCAACGGTGAAGCCTCGATAGATCGCGGACCAGTCGAGGTGAAGTCAGAGGTCTGGACGGACATGGGACTTGAGGCGAGTGAGCTGTCCGCGTTGTCGGAGCTAGCGGGATAGTCCACGAAGCCATTGAGCATGGCGAGGAAGTCATCCCCTAGACCGTCTTGTGGCCAACCTTCCATCCCTCCAAATCTCGGCTCTTCGACTTCGTCCGGCGGATTCGTGGATGGCGGAGTTGTGAAGGTTGGTGATCCAGCCAATGTGGGTTCCGCGAGTACCGAGTTGAGCAGGGAAGTGAAGTCTGCGTTAGACCACGGCGGGAGTATGTCGTCGATATTGAAGTTCATGTCCGCATCGATGTTGAAGTCCGCATTGAGAGGGGTTGGCGGGGTAAAATTGAATGCGGGTGTCTCTGCACCGGTGTATGGAATGGCAAGGGTGCTATAGGCCATCTCGGAAGGCTGCGCGAGCGGGAAGGATGGATAGAAAGGTGCGCTGAATCCTCCGCTCGGAAAGATCGATTCGAGGGATGAAGCGGATGAGACGGATGATGTGGGTGAGGGTGAAACATGTTGAGTTCGACGAGGTAGAACTCGGGTTGGCCGAGTTGAGTGGGATGGAGGGGGACCAAGGTTGTTGGAAGGTGCCGCTCGTTTGGGTAGGGCGGAAATAACCCTTCGTTCCGGCGGTATGGGTGGCTCAGTGACTCGCGCTTGCAACTCAGAGTGAGAAGCCGTCCGACTTTCGCCCGACTTCTTTCGATTCCGTCTGTTCTGGAACTGAACCCACCGTCAGCGTCTTGATATGAAGCATTGAAACAGGAATGGTAAAGGAGGGAAACAATAAGCGGAACAATAGGGAACGGCTCAGGAACAGGCTAGTGCCGATCTGAATCGCGGATCAATTCCACGCGAGGAAACTTTTTTTTGTCCGCGGGTGGGGTTGAAAATGGGGGACAATAGCAGTTCACGCGCAGAAGACGGGTGCAGGATGGGGAGTGACACGGGTGTGGACGACGGTGACCGGGGGAGCAATGAGGAGGGGTATGGATGAGAGTCGTACCCATGTGCGGACCTGCTGGATATTAGTATGCGTGTGATGAAAAAGTGAACAGAGACGTACCTGCTGGTGGGTGATCCCGGCTTTCTCTGCGACGATGGAGGTCTCCCGTGTCCTAAGAACGGGACGATGGGCGAAAGCGGCTTCGAGGATGGACATCACATACTGTAAACGTCAGCTCGTTGCGGTACTAGAGATTCTGGTGTGGCACCAGGTCGGAAGCGGAGCAGTGAGGATTTTGACCTACAGGACCGAAGCCGTTCCCCTTCTTCTCGCAAGCCGGCAGCTGACTATCCAGCCTGTGCCGAACTAGACGGTCCACGAGCTCTAGATGCGCATGTACCCTTCGGATGAAGGCTAACTCGTAGGTCCTGCACAGCTGTCGCTCTTGATGTTCGTCTGATACGAGACCGAGATCTTCCAACGACAATGTCTGCTGAAGGGTCGCCGAGCAATGCTTGAGGATGGAATTGCGAGTGTTTGACAGGGTCTGTTGAGTACATGATACGATGTCGGTGCTGAGGCGAGTAGAGAGTCTGGATGAAAGGGCCAGAGGTAAAATGTCATCTTCGCCGGGAATGGGTAGTGCAAGCTGAATGCCGACAAGTACTATAGAGCGAGAGCGATCGGCTAGGGGAGCGCATGTTTTCTGTATTCCCGCCATCGCCGTGAGTATTCTGTCCATGGACTTGGAGTTCGTAGGCATCATCGATAGACGGGCAGTGTATGGACAGCAAATCAGAATATCGAGAAACAACGGTGAGCTTAGACCCCCTTTGTAATGGTTTCGCCATTGTGACAGCGCCTTTTGTTCCGAGGAGCATTTGATGGACGCCTTGATCTCCTCTAGGTCTATGGTTTGCTTCATTTTAGAATCATTCCGTTCAAAAGTCGAAGGTTTAATTTCATGCTTGGAGAGGATGCACTTGCCTCTCTCGCCCAACATCGACATGAGACTTGAGCTGTTGGCTTTCCAAGATGAATTCCTTGCTTCTCTCACCAAAGGGGGAAGCCTGGATCTCCTCGCCGAACGATTCGACTTCTTGGCAGACGAGATCTCAAGGTCTTACGGAACTACTGGCAGTACGTCGTCTTGGGGCCCAATAGCTTCCGTCATCGCCAGCAATATTGCAAATATCAGCTCCACGGTGTTGGGCCTTCGATCTCGAGGGGAAAGCTTAGTCCAGGATCTGGCAGATGACTTGAATGCCATTCTCGTCACAGGTAAGTCTCCTGCGATGATGCGTCGTGGCTCAAACTTCGGCTGTAGACTCGTCGAAGAAGCGATCTGAAGCCGACCTTCGTCGACTGTCCAAGCGACCATGTCGGCCCCAGTCCTTCGCCTCCGACTTCTCTTCCGACTCCTCCTCCGATGCCGACGAGTACACTCCCACCACCTCCCGTCTCACCAGACCCAAATCTCATCCAGCCCTCAATGCCGCTCCATGCACACCATCACCATCCAGACCCTCACCAACCGACCACCTCCGCCTCTGGTTCCTCCAAAACCTCTCAAACCCCTACCCGACCCCCTACGAGAAAGATTCACTCGCCACCGCCGCCGGATGTCCGCGATCAAAAGTCGATAGCGACCTGACGAATTGGCGAAGGCGAGCGGGATGGACGGATATCAAAGACCGCTGGGCGGGTGGGGATAAGGCGAAGATGAAGCGGTTGATTGAGGATGTGGAGGCGGAAAACGAGAGACGGGGGGAGGTCGTTGAGGAGGTGGAGAGGATGAGGGGATATTTGGAGAGAAGGGAGGAGGAGAGAGTAGGAGATTGGGTACATGAGGTGGGTCTGCTCTCTTCAGCCGAGATGAGGAGGTATTGATGGGAATAGCTCACCTCGCTGGTCGAGAAGAAGCCTATCACCAACCAATCCGAAAATCGACCGCATACCCACTCTCTCGTGTCTGTGTCGTCCCACTCGTCGCTCTCAGCCACTTCCCACCAGATCCCACAAGTCGATTCGCCCTCCTCATTCCGCTCATCGTCATCCTCGTCCACCTCGTCGGGCTCGCTGGCTTACCTCTTCAACCCCGGCCACTCGCTCAAAAGGGGTCTCTCCCTTGATGGCGCCGAGTCGTCCACGGGGAAGAGAATGAAGCTCGAGTCCTCGTCCTCAAGCTCGCCGAGCGAGATGGAGGCGGAACCACTCTGGTTCGCCGGATACACCACCCCGCCGATCGAAGGTCAGTCAACTCCGGCGAAGGAGTACGTCGACTCGTCGATGTATCCGACGCCACTCTTGTCAGCTGGCATGTGGTTTACCGAGACGCCTTTGCCGACTTTGCCCCATGTCACGATGGGAGCTGAGCACTCGAATAGTGGCGGGATGAATGGGTTTGGCGGGTTCGAGATGCCGAGTCAGTGGGCATTCGAGCCAGTGCTTGATAGCTGGATGTCGGGTATGTGACGCGAGGCTATCTGCTACCGATGAGATGAGCAAAGAAGACTAAGGTCAGGCCGTAGGTCGGAATTAGGCGGATAGATGGAAGCCTTCTCGATTTAGTATCCTTGTCATACCGTGATTTGTTGTCATACCGCATGTCGTCTGCAGAACGTATTTGATACCTGCCTGCGATACATGAGAGATAGCTTGATGATGTATGAGTGTTCTTGTCACAGTCTGTTTCCACTCCAGGTACTGGTACTGTCAATTCGAGATTTGCTGGACGTACGATGCGTCCATTGAGCTTCACACAAGAACGCAATCGTGCCTTTTCAGCAGTCGAGTCGGCAATATGCTCGGGGCTTAGGAATCACCTTCGGTTTGCAGAGGGGACCATGGCTATCGCTTGGTCAGCTAGGGTCACACGGGCGGCGAGAAGTGCGATGCTCCCTTGAAGTGTTTGAGCAATCTTGAGATCTCCCAGGAACGACCGAACCAAGCCCTCACCGGGCCGCACCCAATCACACCGGCCCGACTCATACGGTCCGGTCCCGCCGGTTCCAAAGTCCTATACCATTCAAAACCCTTCATCATCATCCCTCACCCCTCCACACTCACCCACTTCTCCTCACTCAGCCAGGTAGTAGACTACCATGCCCGCTCCAGCAGGAACCACCAAAGTCGGTGGCCGCGTCGGGATAGTCGGTACAGGCCATCGCGGCAGGGTCCGTTTCCCCCTCTTCTCCTCTCTGCATTCCCAATACTTTGGCATGCGACTGACTGGACTGGGGTTGGGTTGGATAGCTATACGCCAAGGCGATCTCGGAACGGCCAACTTCCGAGCTGGTGGCTCTTTGTGATATCAATGAGGAGAGGATGAAGTTTTATAATAATATGCTCAAGGAACTCGGACGGCCTGAGGCGAAGACTTATCATTCCGTATGTCCACCGATTTTTGGCAGATGAAACGGGTATGTGGAGCTGATGGTGGGGCCAGGATGATTTTGAGAAGATGTTGAAGGAGGAGAAGCTGGATGGCCTGGTCGTCACTACCGTCGACGCGACGCACGATCAGTATATCATCCCCGCTCTACATGCGGGTATACGGGTCCTCACCGAGAAGCCTATGACCACGTCCGCCCTTCATTTTCTTCCTATTCGCGGTACACTGATGGAGAGCAGGGACGTGGAGAAGTGCAGAAAGATCCTAAAGGCCGTGGATGACACCAATGGATCCCTGCAAGGTCAGTCATTTGTGGGAAGCGAGGTCGTTGAGCTGACGGGGAGCCAGTGCTGTTCAACTACCGCTACAACCCTGTTCACTGGAAGGTCGAGGAGGTGATTGCAGCGGGAAAGATCGGGAATGTCAAGTCGGTACACTTCGAGTGGCTTCTCGTACGTCCCTTTTTCCCTTGTCTCCAGCGGCGCAAGGTCAGAGAGTAGAAGCTGATGCTATGGGTGAATAGGACACGGTGCATGGCGCGGACTACTTCAGGAGGTGGCATCGGTACAAGAACAAGTCTGGGGGTTTGATGGTGCACAAGTCGTCACACCACGTACGTTCCTCCTCTGAAGCTCTACTCAACCACTTCCTGGCCGCTATCATCCTTCTTCTCGCTTCCTTCTCTCAAACCTGCGACATCAAGTACCCTATGTCGCCTGCCCTTCCCCTCAGTCCCTGTCACGCACAGACTCTCGGCTCGCGCTGACGCGCTCGCTCGCAGTTTGACCTCGTCAATTTCTGGATCAACGCCAAGCCCAAAGAAGTCTTCGGCATGGGCTCCCTCGCCTTCTACGGCTCCGAATCCGGTGCTAAATCCGGTTGGGCTCGGGACTACTACCGTTCGCGGGACAATGAGAATGCTGCGAATGACCCGTTTGCTATTCACCTCGAGGATGAGCCGAGTTTGAAGGCGCTCTACCATGATGCGGAGCACGTCGGTGAGTTCCTGAGTTTGGCTAAATCTGCTTTGCGATGGATGGGCTGACGGGAAGATAGATAATTACCACCGCGATATGAATGTGTTTGCGGATGATATTACGATCGAGGATGATATGGCGGTGCTGGTCAAGTATGATAACAAGGCGACGATGACTTATCACCTCACGGCGTATTCGGTGAGTTGCGGTCCAGATCTTACTCTAGCCCAATCATCTCTCCGCTTTCAAAATCTCCATTACCCTGCTGCTATGAGCCCCGCACTCTCCTCCATATACGCTATTTACCGAAGAAACCTTTCCTCCTCTCGCTCCTCCCAGATCTCTCCATCTCTGCATCCCCTTTGGTTCTGTTCCATTCCGCCTCGTCCCCCTCCCCGACTTACGCTCGCTAACGCTCCCTCGCTTAGCCCTGGGAAGGTTACCGCGTCATGTTCAACGGCGACAAAGGCCGTCTCGAGCTCGAAGTCGTCGAATCCGCCTTCCGACTCCCCAAGTCCCGCGGGGGTGCCACCGAGGGTCTCGTCCACGGGGAGAAAGCTCTTCCGAACGAGGGGAGCTCGAAGATCACGCTGCACCCCTTGTGGTCGACGGCGCAGGACGTGCCGTTCGAGATTGGTGTGGGCGGGCACGGTGCGTCGCCCCTTCCTCCTTGTTCCGCAATCAGAGTGTCACTGGAAATGATGGGCAATGTGAGCTGATGTGGGACTTGGGGTAGGTGGTGGAGACGAGAGGATGCTGGACCAGATCTTCGGTGCTCGACCGGGTATGACGGAGAAGGACTCGGCGGTGACGAGGTTGGGAGCGAACCAGATTGATGGGGCGCTCGCGATGGCTGTTGGGCTGGCGGCGAATGAGTCGTTCAAGTCGGGTCAGCTTGTTAAGATTGATGAGCTGTTGGGGGTGACCCTTTGAGAGGTGTCCAGTCGAGATAGGTAGGGGATGGGGAATATGCAAATTCATGGGTCGGGTAGCTTCGATGGGTCTGAAGGTCTGATGGTCGCCGTGCTTGAGTGTGCCGCATGGACCGCCTGACGCCTGCACGACGAGATCCGAGTGTCGCGAGCAAGCGAAAGGACAGCAGGGATCCAAGAGACGTCTCGCAAAAACCAGTACTGAGCATCATGCCTGATACCTTTTTGGACGGAATCGAGAACATGGTGACAACGAACGTCTCGTATCCAGCTCACGCAGTTCGGTGCAGCCGTCTGAGCCCAATGTCGATCTATATGTCGGATCTAGGCAAAGAGCAAGAGCAAATCTTGCTCTTCTGCTACGTTGTGCTAGGGAATCGGTTTTACGGAACACCCCATACAATGCATCGGCTACAGTTCACCATGCTATGCTAAGAGACCCATTCGACGAATCAGAACACCATGCCATGCAATGCTCCACAAACCTCAAACTCAGATCGGTAGCCCATCCGGACCCAGCGCGATCTTCACCTTCTTTTTATGCGGTCTCTTCGTACCTGCGCCCTTATCAGCATCACGTCAAAACTCTCCCTTATGACCCACCATCCCCGCCTCCAGCCTTCCGCTTATTAGACTTCTCCTTGACCTCCGGCGTCCTAGTACCGCTATTCGTCCCCGTCCCGGCCTCATCCCCGAAGTCCTCATCCTCGTTATTCGCAGGCTTCTTCGCCAGGCTAAAGAAGTCATCCTCATCGTCGTCCGCCATACCAAGTCCATCGGCAAAGGCGGATCGCGGCCGGGCGGTGATGATGGAAGGAGCAGTGTAGCCATGCGCCTCGGCTTGTTTCCGTTTGGCGACTGATTCAGCCAGCTCCTCGTCGTCCATGAACAACGAGACAATCTCGCTTGGCTTGGCGACATCGGTGAGGGACTTCGTGCCGACGACGACGTCCTGGACCTGACCGAGGCATTAGCTTCAGGGAATTGGACAAGTTGGAAACAGGAGACCACTCACATCCTTCTTCGCACGAGCAAGCTTGACGATGCGCTCCTCGATTGTGCCGCGACTGCCACCCATCAATACGAGAGCTCACTCGTTGCGATCATGACTCACGCTATCAGCCGGTAAACAGTGACCTGCTTCGTCTGGCCGACACGATGTGCCCGATCCATCGCCTGCGCGTCGTTCGACGGGTTCCAGTCATGATCATCTGCTCAGATCAGATTTCGCTCATGGACCTTTAGCCATGCGACCTACAGAAGATAACGGTATCCGCCGCAGTAAGGTTGATCCCTAGCCCACCAGCTCTCGTACTGAGGCAGAACACAAAGATGTCCGGGCTATCCTGATCAGCTCATGCTTAGACTTCTTCCGTCAAAACCCACTTTGTCTGCCAAGAGGACACCATGTCCCGCCTCTCACTAATCGGGCTCGACCCATCCAGCCGAAGGTACTTATACTGCCGATAGATCAAATACTCCTCCACGAGATCCATCATCTTCGTCATCTGGAAGTACAGCAACACTCGATGACCGCCGTCCTTCAGCTTGTGAAGAAGGTCGTCTAGCCGAGCGAGTTTGGCGGAGTCCACGATGAGTCGCTTGATGGCAGGGACGCGCATGGAGGACAATGGAGCCTGATCTTGCTGTGCTGCTGCGAGGAGACCGATGGGTGGGACGCCTGGCGCGAGATCGGCTAATCGAGCGCAAGCAGCGGGATCATCCCGCTCGGAAGGGGTGACACCGTAGATCGCTTTCTGAACGAGTGGATCGTTGGCGAGCCGAGACTGGGTGTTGATGAATGACCGATTGGATGCGACCGGCTTGATGAACGGTGCGACGGCATTCTCCACCGCGAAACGAGCGGCTCGGCGGGAGAGATAAGACTGGTTCCACGACTTCAGTGTGATGTCCAGCAGAGGCGTAACATTCTTCTGCCGCTGCTCGAAGGTAGCGCCAACGTTGGGTAATCGGGGTGGGATCGCCTCAAATCGCCGCCGCGCGGAAGCCGCAAAATCATGGTCACTGCAGGTCAGCGCAATTTGACGAGTCGGGACCGCACCTTTCGAAAGCACCATACTCCACAGCCTGTTTCGAAGTCTCCGAATCCCGTAACAAGCTAACGAGTGGATGTGAGGTCGCCCTCCTAGACGCCTGGCCGGGCGAGCTCCCCATCAAACGCAAGAACCCATACTGGCTTTGGTCCTTGCGCAAGGACTCGGCAATCCATCCCGGCGTCCAGATACTCATGAGATTTCGCAAAAGATGAGTATCCGATCCCGCCAGACTCTCTTCGCCAGGGACGTCCAGCTTCCCGCCATCCGTCCACAGGATCTTCGGTATCCGCACATCAATGGCGTTTCGCGCCGAGTCAGGGCAGTACAGCATGTCCCCTTCTCGTGCGAAGTTGCCAGATTGACTAAAGGTGCCGAAGAGGAATGGCGAGACGACGTCGGCTCGCTCGAACAGGTCAGGGTGGTTACAGACTTTTCGGAACTGCATGACCAGGTTCATGAGGTTCTTCGCGCCCAGGGAATCGTTTAGATTGTTGGCTTGAGCCATGAGGTCGGACACAGAAACGCGTTGGCGAAGAGCTTTGTAGATGTTTCGTTGCCGTTGACTGAGGTCGACAAGTACGTCAATCTCGATCTAACCGGCACCTTGTTCAGCTGAGTCTCATGATAGATATGGATTTCCTGACCTTATCGCCCAGCTCCTTCTGCACATGTTTCTTGACGCGGCGAAGCATGAACGGCTTGAGGATCATATGCAATCTCCGAAGTTGTTCAGGCTTGAGCGTCCCGCTTCCTCCACCCGCGGCGTTCTCGATATCCTTCGAGAACCACTCGCTGAACTCCTCGTGCGAGTCAAACAAGCTCGGCATGATGAAGTGAAGCAATGCCCAGAGTTCTGATTATCAGCATCATCCTCCCTCGGGTGGACGTACCATGCATGGAGTTCTGGATCGGTGTCCCGGTGAGGAGAAGTCGGTTGCGGCAGTGGAGCGAGAGTAATGACTTCCAACGAGCACTTGAGGAGGACTTGATAGCCTGAGCCTCATCGAGGATCATGTACTGCCAACGCATCCCCTGGAAGTACTTCTCATCTTGCACAGCCTGTTTTCGTCAGCTCTGCGATTTGCCAGTAGGATTTTACTTACAAGCTGATAGCTCGTCACCAGTATGTGAAACGGACTATCCTCGCTGAATGTCATATTCTTCCGACTCCATATTCGGCGAAGGGTTTCCCGATCTTTCGGCGTACCCCAGTACGGTATCGCCTTCATCTGCGGGACGAAGCGGACTAGTTCTTGCTGCCAATTGTGGAGCGTCGACGACGGCGCGATGACGAGGAATGGTCCCCAGAGGTTGTGGTGTTCGGCGAGATATGCGAGGAGGGAGATGGATTGAATTGTCTATCAGGAGTCAGCATCCCCACATGACTTATAAGCGGAATCAGAGCGCCAAAAGAGATAGGCAAGCAAGTGAGGAACGCACCTTTCCGAGACCCATCTCATCCGCTAGGATACCATTGATACCCTGCTCATAGAGGTTCCCAAGCCAAGTAAGTCCCTTGAGTTGATACTCCTTGAGCTGCGCGGTGAGCATTTTCGGCTGAGTGATCGTGATCTGATTCTCGCCCATTGAGGGGTTCTGGAAGTTGAGCTCGTCGCCGTCGACTAGTCCATATCAGCAATATGGGACTCATCCTCTTGGGAAACCTCACGATCGAGCTCGGCCGGCTTTCCGCCGATAGACTCGTCAAACGCCCTCGCTTTGTCTCTAGCAGCCTGCACAGCCGCTTGTGCTCCCCTCGCGGCATGCTTTCTCAGATTCTCCTCATCATCTGCACCCCATCAGCATGCTGTCTAGCCGTGAATTTCAATTAAAAAAGTCACCATCATCGTAATCGATATCAGGCAACGGCTCTCCCCCCGCATCCAGCCCCAACTCCTCATTCGCCTCCACCTGCATCTTTCCCGTCCCATCCGTATCCTCCGCCTCGGCAGTCTTGATCTTCTTCCCGATGAAGTGACTGTACAGCTCCGTCTGGGTCAACAGGAAGTTGAGCTTTCTCGCTTGACGTTTCGATTCCCTCGCTTCTTCTTCGGCTTTCGCGCGGTCCAAAGCTTCTTTCTCGGCTTTCTTGCGGGCGACGAGCTCGTCCTTCTCGTTCTTCCGCCAGTACATCAACATCTGCGCCATAGGTATCAGCAATTCTCCAAAGGGAACAAGCTGTGGGATGAAACGCACCTCTTTGATGACCCGCTTAGCTTTGGATCCCGCATCTTTGTTGATCCTCGCCGCAGATTTATACGTCGGCTTCAAAGTCCGCTGGCCAAAGGCATTCCGCACGGCCGCCTGAGCTTTCCGGGAGCAGTCCTGCTTCACCACCGTATCATACGCCTGGTACACGCGGTACATCTATTCGAAATCAGCATGACCACCTTCGACAAGGGAAGGGACGGACTCGTGGGATGTCTCGGATGATGGAGAACCATGCTTGTCGCTGCAACTCCTCCACCAGTCCAAGCCGGACCTTCGCCTCGGTCTCACTGATACCCCTCAGGTCCTGACTGTTCGGAGCGAGCAGCTCAGCATTCAGTGGTATCGCCTCGTCCTCATAGACCTCCGCTTCGACCTGAACCGCCAGTTCCTCGGCCTTCTTGAGTAAGTCTTTCTCAGGCTTCGTCGGTCTCGTCCATCGTCCTTTGCCGACACCAGGTTCTTTGGTCTTTGCATTCTTCGGGGTCGGTCGATTCTGCCCCGACTCATCCAACGATCCACGCTGGATGTCTTCCTCGTCATACAGATCCGGCTTGATGTCCTCATCCTCGTCCTCCTCGTCATTGTCCAACTTTTGTCGTTTGAGTCTCGGTCCATCGTCCGGAAGGAGCGCCGCGATATCCGCACCCGCCTCGCCATTGACCGTATCTCCAGCATTCGCCGTATCCCCCGCCTCACTCTCGTAATCCCCCTTGATCGAGCTGTCCCTTCGACCAGGGCCCGGATCACCGCGTAGCTTCTTCCATCCCTTCGCCGGACCAGGCTTTCGCCGTACCGTCCCATTCTTCCGGATCGGCGCACCACCCACCAGATCCTTCTTCCGCATCCACATCTCGTCTTGCACAGCCTTCACATCATCCTCCGTCAAGCCGAACATGTCGTTCGATTCGACCTTCGCGATGACCTCTGCTCGGGTGAGACCGCACGGCAGGACGATGTTAGGATCGAATGGTTCTGGCGGAGGGTCGTCCTCGGCGCTATCCGCATCGAAGACATCGGATGTGGGCATGGGACTGCTCTGTCCGACCTCGCCTTCCGCCAGACCTAGAAGCTCATCGTCGAGCTCAGCAGCCTTCTCCCGCTTCGTCTTGCGATTGTAATTCCGCTTCGGAAGCTCTAGACCGGCAGCGACTGCTGCTTCTTTTGCCTCACGCTGGGAGACTCGGGTCGGGTGATCGGAAGGCCAGCCTTTGCGCTTGGCAGGTACTTTGGCGGCATCATCTGGATTAGACGGAACTGGAGTGGATGTGGAGGCCGGACCTCCGGCTGCGACGGGTTGGGGTTGGTAAGGCTCATACTCGACTTCTTGCCTTGATGGCATGGATATTGAAGGCGACGCCTGCACCTGCTGCCATCAGGTCAGCTCCATTCAACGCGGGGTAGGACGACTCACCGAGGTCGGGTCAACCTGATCAAGCTGAGCAATCTCCGCAGCCTCCGCCTCCCGTCGTTTCTGATAACCCCTCAACATCTCCTCCCAAACCTCCTCGGACCCAGCTAGTCTCACATCGGGCACCATAGCTCTCCTACTCGGTCCCGATGCAGACTCATGATTCCCAATCCCGTTCACCAAGCCATGACTCGGTGAAGGGTGATAGGCGGGGGAGGGCGATCGATAGCTCTCGTAGGAATGGGTACGAGCTATCAAGGGGTAGGACGGAGTTTGGGGCGGGTATCGCTCGGCCTGAGGCGAGACGTAGCGGTTCGCGCTTGAGTAGGGGAAGGACGGCGGAGGGTGGTAGGAGTGCGATTGCGAGTGGGACGATGTGTAAGAGTGATTTCGATTGTGGGTGTGTGTTTGAGGGGGATGGTGGATGGCTCGAGGGGATGGGGGTGACACATGGGGGTGGGGAGGGGAGTTGACGAGCGCGGATAGGGACATGCGAGAGGCGGAGGAAGGGTTCGCCCGGGGTGGTGCGTGGGGCTGAAGGGCATCAGCGAAATAATTGCGCGCCATGCAGGCCACCCAAAAAGCAGGGACGAGGGAGCCTCCTCTACACCGGCACTCAGGAGAGTTGGGTGAGGGCACGTACCCGCTCATGACCATTCCTCCTCTCCCCTCCCGCACTTCCAGACCCTTCACCCGACATCCCCCGCGCACTTCGAGCCCGATCGACAGGACTCAGACTCAGACTCGAGCTCGACGGTCGTCTTGTATAGTGCGCGTGATCCGAAGGATACTGGGGTGGAAGAGGGTGCTGGTGCGGGATGGACATGGTGGGGGTAGCCTATCTGGGCCGGGAAGGATCGGGTTATAACGGGATCGGGCGGTCTGGGACGACGAGGGGTCTACTCCCTTGTATGCATGCGTTACCCCGTTTGACCCACCAAAGGGGCAATGAAGTATGCTGGGGTCGTTATCGTGAACAGTGCTCAGTCTGTGAAGTGAAATGCTTCGTGAAGGGAGAGTTTATTCGATGAATGGGCCTGAAGGCTAGCGGCTGAGGGCTGATAATAGGAGTGGAGACAACGCTGCACCACCCTCGTCATCGATGAATGATGATCAAGGGGGGTGGTGATGAAATGTACACCATCGAAAGGTTGGGTGGGGTGTGAGAAGGAGGGGGAAGGCGAGGCGACTGGTGCATTCTTTGATTAAAACGGGGGATAAAGCCGTCTTCCCCCGCGCCGCCTGATTCCCGAGCCCCCTCCATCCAGATTCCAGATTCCCAGGATCCTTTCTCGCCAAAAAGCCGGTGCCGTACTGAGAGCCCGCGTCTATCGATGAATGAGTCCCACGTGCTAACATTATTCCCTCCTTCCCACGTCATTTAGCCCATTTGATATTATCGCGATCCTGATACGAATGCATGCATTCCGTTAACAATGTAGGAGATACACGACACAGTCCATAACGCCCCCACACACCCCACTTATCCCCCTCAACATTTATCAACCAGGGAGTTTTTCTATGCTAGCAGTCAGCATGCATCTCGAAAACCAGTCCATGGCAGACTCACCGGCATGGAGTACCCAGCCTGCGCCCAAGTCGTCAGATTCGGGTTATTGTATGCGTTCTGATGAGCCGCGATATACGCCGCCGTAGGTCGGTCGGCGGGATCACATCCAATCTTCCCGTCCGATCGCTGATAAACGCGGATATAGTCGATGAGCAATTCTGCGGGGAAAGGTAGATGGGCGAAGTCGACGGTTTGGAAATTGTTCGACATGCCAAAGTTGACCACCTACGGGACCTCATTAGCGCCTACGTTCATGACGATCAAGGCCTATTCCGGACTGACCATGGCCATCGGCTCCTCTGTAATGAGCCGCTGCGAAACTTGCGATCTCGGATTCGGCCCGACCGCGGCAGGATTAAGCGTCCACGATTTCCGCCCACCCGAGACCCAGGTGATATGTCCAGCAGATCTGTCATTCGGGTTCGAATAGTACTCGAAACCTGAATCTCCATCAGAGCCATTCAACGAGTCAGCTGATCCGGAACATACCATAGATTCCAAACTTGCCAGCCGTACCCGTGTAGAGATCATTGTCGATGTATGTCAAGCTCGACACGGCTTGTTGGTAACGCCCGCCTTGGTAGCTGTTCCACTTGCTAAGCGAGGTGTCATACTGCGTGACGGCGGGAGTTGCATTGTTGAATTGGTAAAAGTCATCGAATGGCGCGACCTGCATTGATTGGGAGACTTGGCCTCGAGGGACGGATAGATCGACTTGGGCCTGACAAGGTATCAGCACCGCTGAGACGAGACCAAGGACACACCTCGATGATGTCGATTTCGGGTACACCACGGCCGACCGTCACATCTGGACCAGCATGATCCTCACCCGGACACGTGCACGCCGACATTCTCTGCCCAGGGAGGCTGCAACATTCGTCAGCCAGGAACATTCTCCTATCTGTCCACTCACTAGGATATCGATCCACCGTTTGCTCCAGAGTCAAGCGCCGCAGGTGGGCCCGTCCCATCCGCCGTGGTCTGGTTCTTCAATGTTCCCAAATCACATGCGGCATATGTGTACGGCCACGTCCCCTCGGTCGTCGCGCCATAACCCGGTCGTCCGAGGTTGCCCATCATCCACACACCTGGCCAGAATCCGCCGAGGGCGTTGGTGCCTGGGAGGGAGACACTAGCTTCGATGTAGACCGAGTATTGAAAGCACATTTGGTTCCAGGATTGGAGCATCCCCGACTTGAAGTTGAGATCGTGTATGTTTTCTTGATCAAGGGTGATGACAAGGTTTCCGCCCTTTGTGGTGATCGCCGAAGGGTCATACCACTCGAAGTCGCTGAGACACGTCAGCGCGTACTCCCTTCATCGGGTGACACGTACCCAGTGGGCCAGTAGTGGATATCGACCGCTGTCCAGTACGGGTCATCGCCGGGGAAGAAGGTCCTTCGCGAATCAGCATTTGCCTCTGTTCGTCATGGACTTACCGTCCATCCTTGTTGAACTCGTCCGAGAAAACAAGGTTATACGCTTCCCCGTCAAACCCGGTCCTCGTGTAGACGCTTCGAGGGGTATCGGAATCGACCACGCTTGGGAAGTTGGAGATATGAGGGACTTGACCCGTCGAGTTGATACCTCCTAGATTATACCCTCCATTGGTCTTCACATGAGTCCGGGTGTAAAATGTGATGATTGGATAACCGGCGAAGAGGGCGATGAGGCAGATAAGAAGGAGGACCAAGCAGCCAATATTGGCAAATCCACGAGTGGTGAAGACGCTTCCACCGTGATCGTTCTGCCTTCGTTAGTCAACGAACCAAAGGGGTGACCCGACGTACCTTTCGATCCCGCTTCGGGTCGGGATTGTGCAGATAATCATCCGCCTCCGGGTTCCCGTCGAGTCCTGCTCCCCATCCAACGGTATCCGGGAAGGCCTGCTTGTCGCTGACGGATGTCGCGGGACTGCCTAGTAATGCGGCGTTCGCGCCGACCGGAGCGGATGATGCGGTCGGACCATATCGACGAGCAGCAGATGGCTACGCATGTCAGCGAGGTTCGATATGCCACCGTTTGGGCAAACAGAGGGGGAAGTGGGAACTGGTCCAGACAGCGATGAAAGGAAGGTTCGCTCCACTCACTTGTCGCTCCGCCCCATTCCCCAATAACGCGTTTTGACTCTCCCCTCTCTGCGGCATTTCCGCTCCTCCTCCTACTCGATTCGGCGTTGCATAGCTTCTGCTCGGGTTCGGTGCCATCGTCGGCGAATCGAGGTTATTTCCAATAGGTGAAGCCCCGGCTAATAAAGGTCTCGACGCGTTGGGTGACGGAGTCCTCGAAGCGTAATCCCTACTATTCACACCTGGATCGGCGAAAGCGTTGGTATTAGCGTTGGCGTTGGTGGTGTGCGGAAGTGGTTTATAGGAAGTCTCTGCCAATTGTTGGCGGATGGCGGAGGAGGACGAGCTGGCGGTGTTGGGTTGAGAAAAGGCGTATGACGTCTTTGGTGGCCGAGTGGACTTGTTGAACATGTGGATACGGGTCGATCAGGTGAATCGGATCATGGAGATGGGAATCTGTTGATGAGGATAGGGCAAAGATGTGGAATCAAACGGGAATGGCAGCCACGGCCATGAAGGAAGGGGCAAGCGGGGTCACTAAGGAGAACGAGTGGCGCAGCACCGCCGCACCGAGCGGCCAAACACAGCACGTCGGGAAAATTTCACGTTGTGGCACTCGAGTGGAATGGCCTCTCTGTTGAAAGGCGTGTGAATTGAGACGCCTATCTAGCTGGCTAGCAGGCCTAGCAGGCCTAGTTGGGAGCTTCTCTATCACCTCGGATATAAAACGTCTACAGGTGCTCGACTCAACACTCTCTCTCAGGGTTTCAGGCACCGTGTTTCAAAACCCTATCGAAATAGTATCATCGAAGCCAATTTGGATGGTATAGGAGTATAGCCCTTCTGCGGATACGGGACCCAGCCTGTTTTTTCGAGAGAGTCGTGAGCCGTCCATTCACATAATTGTCAATCCATGTGTTATTTACTCCCAAGGATCGAGCAAAGGTATTCGGAAGGTTCCTGCCTTGTACGAAGCTTCCTACATGGCTCACTTCAACTACGCTTATCAGAAGGGAGAAGGCGACAACGAGAACCGTAGTCTCATCCGATGTGTAACGATCGAGGCCTGTATTGTCAGGGAGGCAGCAGACATAGTGGGGCACCGTAGGAAGCTCCGAGCTCGATCACCGAGGGACCGGTTTGTATCCTTCCTGGTTCTGCTCGTTTTGTTTACATCCGAGCATCTCATGCTGGGCTGGACCCCAAAAAGTCACGCGGGGAGATGCGCAATCTCGCCTCATCGGACCGTTCAGATCTGCTGACCCATCCAAATCAAGCTCGGGGTCAAGTCCGCAACCTCCACCAGACGTGGTGGGAGTCGGCCCATCTTGTTGCAGACCGATGACAGCAGCCAGACTCCGCTCACATCTCTGATGATCACTGATCACGACTATCCTTCACCAAGACTACTGCAAAAGTACCGATTCCAAAGCGATACATCGGTTCCTGAGCCGTCGGATTCCTTGCGCTCGGTCTGCTATCCAGTATGTCTTCCCGCTTAGCCTGGCGGCGACTTGATCATTGTGCCAGTGGACGATGGGAACTACCAAAGTGGCGAGCGGACCGAAGAACAGCTCAAGGAGTCGAAAGCCGTCATCCGTAAAGCCATTGAGGCGGGAGCCTCGCTCGACACTTCTAATGTGTAGCTTACCCTTTTCTAACTTCCACCAGGCGAAAAGCTCATGATGATGTACAGCTGTGGGTACACGGAATGGATATTGGGTTCGGTACTCTATGAGGGAGAAAGCGTTCATTGCGTCAAAGGTCGGACCGTCTATCGGAGCTGATAAGATTGACTTGTACGTTTCCGAATGGTGCCCGACAAGCGCTTACATTTATGCTTTAACGGGTACTACCTTGCCCGCGCACCTCAGGGATGTATCCCTAGAAGACGGCGTGGTCGCTTTTAAGGAGCTGCAAGATGCGGGCAAGATCAAGCATATCGGGGTATCTGAGTTGGACGTGGAGGAGATCAAGAGTGCTAGTAAGGTCGTCAAGGTGGATGTTCTGTAAATTGAGGTGAGGAAAAACTCGGTAGACTCCTCACTGGGCTCTCACACTTTCCAATGCTTCCCAATTCGAGGATTCCATGACGTCGACGCCGTCGTTTCCAACCCGACCTTCTCAATTCAAGTCCTTGAAATAGATTCGTACTTTACATACTGCAATCACTCGACTTACGCCGTCTTCACCCCTCGACAAGCCGACACCGACTTCTTCTACGAAGGTCTCACGGGAGATCCTTCCACGTGTGCGAGTGACCAGACTTTTGTACATTATCATACCCAGGACGCTCAGCTTTCTGGGCTGACCCGGCGGATGGCGCGGGCGAGAAGGGGAAGTAGGGCCATATCGATATGTCCGGGTGAGATGGAAGCTTGTCGGATCCCGAACGCGGAGGGATCTTTCGAGGTGAGTAGTGTCCCGACACGAAGAAGGAGCTGGAATCGTTTGGGGTTTGTGTCGACGGCTTTTACGGTAACAATGGGAACGACTCGACAATCGGTATGGAGTACATTTGATCTCCTCGCATGAGCCGGATTGGGCTGATCCCCACAGCTGCTTCCGCTTTACCGGGTGTCGTATTCGGGGCCGTCACCTGCACCCAAGGGCGGTGCGAGGCTTTCGCTTGCGAGCAAGGATGGGAGCTTGTCAGCGGGACATGCGTGCGATCGGCTTCACCTCAACTCGCATGGACCACTAAATCGGCGTCGCCCATCTGTTGGGATGATCAGGACACCTAGGCAGAGATGCCATAATCCCTTCGCGATTCATACTGTCTCTCCTCATTGCTTCCGGGTTATCATCGATGGTTCCCCGAAAATCATCTACCGGATGCCGCGTTCAACATGCGACAGCATTTCGGCACCTTACGATTATTCGTTTTCGTTTGACAGATGGATCACACCGACTAATCATGTTCCCCCATCATCCCTCATCGCCTCTTCCGCCAATCTCCTCGCATCATCATCCAACCCCACCTCCACAGCCTCCACAGTCGCCCCCACCGGTGCGCCCTCCATCTGCACCTCCTCGACCTTCTCCCGTGTCTCACCCTCTTCCGCACCGCCCTGCCACCCACCCGCGTCCTCAGCTGCGTCCGTGACTTCGGGATTCCCTGCGTCGAGACCGACTGGCGCTCGCGTATCCTCTGGCTTCTCGGCTGGAGCAGAAGGAGGCGGGGCGATGTCGGTGGATTGCTGCATCGGGACTTCGTTGATCGGTCCGACGGGGCGGATCGTCTTCACCTCGGGTGGCGCGTTGGCATCCTCAAAGACGTTTCGGATAGGTTCCGGTGCATCTTCCTGCGCCTCGTCAGAGCTTGTGGAGGATCAGAAATGGTCGCTTACGATCATGGTAGCCGTGTGCACATCGCCGCCGAGCCCATCGTTCAGGCCGATCTTCAGACTCTCCATCGGTCCAGCCGGGATCCCTTTGTAATATGATGACATGTTGTCCAGGAAATCGTTGCTGCGACTCATCAACACGACTAGTCATATTCGATCAGTCACGAGCACTCACCACGAGAAGTCCCATGTCCTGAGCCACTTCGCCCTCTCACATTTTCCCTTCGTCCACGGGCTCGCATAAGTGAGCGGGCTGAAATGATTGTATGACCAAACGACCAATATCAAGATGACAGCTGCGATCTGGACCCTCGTCCTTGGTCGCAGTCGGGACGTGACGTAATCGAACACCGCGCAGAAGCAGAGGACTGCGAAGTACAGGGCGGGGAGGTAGTGGTGGAGGAAGAGTTGGCGTTGCATGAGGAAGAAGGGGAGAAAGTGGAGTGCCCAAGAGAGGACGAGGAAGCCGCAGACTTCGTCGTAGAAGGCGAGCTTGGCTAAAATGATTAGCTCTCATCACCAAGAACTAGACGGCACGTACGCTGTGATAGATCTCGGAAACCACGCTTGGCACGGAGGAAGACGATACCTCGCATGGCGAGATATAGCGCCACGCCAAGGGAGCTAGACCACCACACGACAGGGTTCCCGACAAGGTAGACTTGACGATGTTCCTTCACCCAGAAGTTCTGCCACTTTCGTCAGTCTCGTCTTTGGCGCTACGGAAGGGGTACTCACAATACCACGCCGAAGCATCGGCCAGTGCTGAGGTCTCGAGTCGTACGCGTGGCGCTCGGTAAGGCCCGCATTGGTCCGCCACATGACCGCTTGAAGCTCGAAGAACTTCTCGAAGAACGTTGGTCTTTGATAGTTGACCTTTTCCGCATCAAAAGACACTATGATCGATCAGAAAGGCTTCCAGAAAGTATGCTCAACGCAACTCACGCTGAGCATGCGAGTTTGTCTCTATGTACCATAGCGAGTTCTCCAGGGTAGGATTCTTATTACACGTCACCTATCGCCCATCAGCTTCCTCGTCCAGGGGTTGCGGTGCGAAAGCCACCTCCTGCTGCTCGAAACCCCATTCTGGCAGCTTGACCTTATGCGAGAACAGATAACATCCGCTCAAAGCATGTCGCAGCCTGAACTCGCTCCTCAGCGTCCTGAGCCGGTGCTTCGCCTGTCGATCCCATTTCCGACCCCTGATCTTCCTCTGAACCTCGACAATGAAGTCGTCATTGGCATCTCCGGCGAACCTGCTACCATCAGCCAGGCTGTCTCGAAGCCAAGGGAGAAGCGAACCCCTCGAAGCCGTAGCCAGAGACTTCGTTCTGGAAGTCAACGTCGCTGACTGGCGGCCGGACATCGTGACTGTGCAGCCTCTTGTCGGTCGTCTTGTGCTCGAGTCGGACACGTGAGCCAGTGAGGACGTGCTCAAACGGAAGGTCGTCCCAGGGGTACGTGGCTGGGCCATCGGGAGCAGAGCCATTAACGATGCGCCAGAGGTTGTTCTCGTCTCGGTGGGGATAGAGGGTGATTTGTTGCTCTGCGCGGGTCAGAATGATCCCCAAGCCAGATTTCACTGAGGACGTACGCTGAGAGCCACCCGGGTATGCATGGGCGTGAGAATGCAAGTACCCTCCTTGGGTATGGACGTGCCGAATCGAGACAAACGATCCGAAGCCGACATCTAGGCATGTCAGCGAAAAATACGTTCAGGATGGTGCGTACATACCCCCATAGGTATCCTCCATTCCATGCCCACTGAGAGTATGCTGGAACTCCGAGCTCATGAACCCATCCCCATCACCCGAACTGGTCAGCACCCAAAAGTGGATCTGGAATATGAACATGTAGAACGAGATTGGCACGACGATTAGGCAAAGCGTCCTCGCCGCAAAGTGCTTGATCCACATCCTCGGCGTGACGGTCAGGTTTCCAAGCAACAACCACAGCTGCCGCAGTGTCCCTAGCCCCACCGTGGCGATCGTGAACAGTCCGACCCATTTGCAGCTCACCACCGCGCCGAGAGCCGTGCCAGAGAGAGTGAGGTACGTCCACCAAGCTTTCGTGAACGCCCGTCCTTCAGAGTCGAGGTTCGAGAATCGGACCCAAAAGTAGATGGTGAGGCCTGTGAAGAATACGAGGAAGGAGTCGAGGAGGATGAGTCTGGATTGGGTGATTAGTGCGTTGTCGAAGGTGATCAGGAGGGAACCGAGGATGGCGGTCGGGAGGGAGAGATGGAGGGCGAGGAGGGTGAGGAAAGATAGTGGGATGAGGGCGAGACCGAGGAGGGCGGGGAAGAGGCGCATCATGATGTACGGGACGGAGGGTTCGAGGTAGTCTCTGCAACGAGCGAGCGTGGCGAGCGAGTGTCAATCTCATGTGCTCAGTCAAGGTACGAGTCACTCACTTCCCGATATCCTTGAAGTCGAATTCCCCATCGAACCCGCCAACGAAAGCCGCCAGGGTAATGAGCAGTTTAGCCAGCGGGGGATGGACATCCATGAAGAATTTCTGCTTTATATACTTCGCCGCGAACCCTCCGAAATGTACCTCGTCGAATCTACCGCGCACCGTCAGCTCATTACACCACCCACTTGAGCAAAAGAAGGGAAGGGGTGGGATGCAGAAGGAAGGAAGAAGGGCGAAGAGGAGACATACACGACTGAAGTAGGCCACCAGAGCCGATACATCCTCGTCCCCACCCCAACCACCATGACGAGCCCCAAAATCGCCCATTCCCTCCACCTCAGCCCTAGACCGGAATCGCGATTGGGTCGACGTTTCCCGCCGAATGCGGCTTGGTTGGAGGAGGGTGGGTAAGGGTCTCGGAGACGGACGTCGGCGTCGGATTCAGGCTTGGCGTTGGCGGTCAGTTTGGTTGTCACGGGTGGGATGGCGGTTGGGGAGGTGCTGGAGACTGAGGTGGAGGGTGGAGCGGCGGAGGAGCGGGAGGAGGTGCGCTGTTTTAGCGGAGGGGGAGAGAGGGAGGGCATGTGGGGAGTTGCTACTGTTGTTCGTGCGGATGCGAGGTCGTTCGAATTTTGGGAGCTCTGTGCTGTCGTTTTTGAGTGACTCGCCGAGGCTGGGCGGATGGCCGGAGTCTTACGCGCACTTTGTAGTACTCAAGATGCCCGGCTACGGTGGATCACAAAGCAGTTTCAGCTCCCTCAAGGAGCTTAAAGGAGAGGACAAAGGTAGCTGCGAGAGCGGAATCCTGCGCGTTGGCCGGACACGTGACTAATGGATCACCGTTTAAAGCTTTGCTCTCGCATTTGTACTATCTTCATCGTCGTTGCAAAGCCCAATGATGCTCATATACATGCCATGCGATCGTCACCCGTAGCACGTCTAGTACCCTGCTTATAATCAAATAATCCATCACTAGTCTTTCGCCTCCTTCGCCCCATCGGCGATACCAGCCGCGGCCGGCGTGGTAACTGTCGATGAGCGCACGAGAGGAGGCGCAGTCGCCGCAGTCGGAGAAGTCGTAGGCGGGGGCGAGGTACTGTTGGCTGGCACAGCGGTCGGAGCTGGGGGTCCTGCGCCGGGAGCTGGCGAGCCAGAGGCGATCCTTGCGTCGAGGGCTTTGAGGGCAAGGGCTCTGAGCACCGGTATCAGCGTGCTGTACAGATATGACTTCTCTGCGCGTCCTTGCAGCGGCGATAGGGTCTGCAAGGGACGAATTAGTCGCACAAATCTGCTCACCTCCGTCGTTCTGCCTCGGCCCGCGCCTGACCTGGTCCAGGAAGAACGCTATACCCCGCTGGCTCATCCCACGCCTGCACCAGTCCTACTCTCACTGCGATCTTGTACACGTGATTCCCGGCAATCGCAATGTATGGTCTATCATCGTCATCGGTATGTCGGCCTTTGTGTGTGATCGAGGCGTGGACATACCGGACAGGCGGAGGGAACCAATACTGAAACGCAAACGTCTCGCTCCGATCCCCTCTGAAGTCTCCATTCTCGCTAAGCTTGAAGAACCTCAGGTACCACCATGCCACGACGAAGCCGAATTGGACGAGCATGTAGGGTGAGGGGCCGAAGATGATGACGAGGACGTTGGAAATGATCAGGTAGATACCGGGAAGTGTCTAGCGTTACAAACTGGTCAGCCGTTTCAATTGGAAGAAAGTGAGGAACGCACCCTGACACGGATCTTGAGTGCGCCGAAGAGCTGGAGTTGATGCTCTGGGATGAGTTGGGTGAAGGCTACGAGGAAGCCGACTTGAAGGCCTGAGAGACCGTGATAGGGTAGTCCGTATCTATGCAAGACGTTATTAGCTCATCTGTATCCACAGCTTCCGCTTCATGATGACCATGGCGAGAAAGCGAATCGAGCAGACTCACAGAGCCTCTTCCTGCCCGAGCACAATATACACCAACCAACTGAAACCGAACGCAATGACATTCGAGAAAACAACCACAATCGCGCAAAACCGGAACAATTCCCTCGCTCCCCATACTCGCTCAAGATATCGACAGGCTAGCGGCAGCGTCATCACCGAGAAAACCAACTACTCCCATCAGTCCTCATCCGCGACCACTTGAGGGAGCGTACCTCGAATACGCTGAGTTCGACCCATCCCGCGGTAAGGAGTGTCCACGGGTACCGATAACTCTGTCCAGGTATCATCACCAGCCAAGGCATGTCTTGACCCGGGAGAGGTGGAGCTGGGGAGTTCTGCCCGGCTAGAAGGGAGTGGAAGAGGGCGGAGATTGTGAAGAGGAGGAGGTTTAGGGTCAGGATGCGGGTCGCGAAGGGGACGGTTTGGAGGAAGGGGAGGAAAGAGATGGCGGGCATCGTGGAGGATTTTGGTGGGAGAAGACTATGGGTGAAAACGCGGTGCCAGCTGTAGCGTGATTAAAGACGGCGGAATGAGCTGATATTCGCGTCCCATACAAGACTGTCTCCATTCTCGGCAATATCTCGGTTATTTTTGGTGTGGCGGCGTTCGAACTGCTGTTCGTGGGAATATGATCCCTTGAGGGGAAGCACCTCTATGACCAACCACGCAATCTATCCCATAGGTTTGCACGACCAGCCGACTCTGTGGTCCAGCTTCCTTCCTGGACCAACCCAACATCGGGCTCGCTCTACCGAACGCGGCCTTTCGATGTCCAATCATGCTGCCACCCGCCCCTCCGAAGTTGTCTCATCGGGACTTCGACCCTGCGACGGTGCAAATCGACGAGGATGTGGAGATGAGAAGCGACGAAGCTGAAGGGAAGGCGGAGTTGTCGAGCGTTGAAATCAATATCCTCATATACCTCGTCAGTATCTCAGCTTATCGGAAAGGACGGTGACCATCGCGTGTTGCCAGCTTGATGTCAAGCTTTATAGGTGCTGATGGTCTCGTAGTACCTTCTGGAATCCAACTTCCCTCATACGGCATTCACGCTCCTATCCGAATCCTCCCTGCCCTCAACCTCCCTTTTCCAGCACTTTCACCCCCCTTACCCATCTTCCTCGTCATCCCAAAACAACCGGCCGCATGGGGTTTCTCCGAGAACTGCGAGCCCGGGGACTGCGCCGTTCGGCCGTACAGATGGGCGGATCGAACGAGGCGAGCTGGTGAGGAAGCTGTGGAAGGGGCTGAGGTGGGAGGAGATAGAACGACATGTGGCGCCGAACGGCGTCAGTCTGTCTCTTCAGCAAGAGTTCACCATCTCACATGAGTCTAGGAGCCGTACAAGCCTACATGTCCGGTCCCATTCCACCTCCTCATCCCACATGTTTGCCCACCTTCGTACCCGTCCTCAGCATCCAACCCCCCTCACCTACCCTCACCCTCCCTCCGAGTCTCCCCTCCACTGGCAAAACGGTCCGAAGCATTCCCTCCTCCAGAGAACTCCACCGCCGGAGCCTCCCATGCTCCTCAGGCCTCAGATAGGAATGCCCCAGCGAAAGGCAAACTAAAGACCCGACGCCAATCAACCGAGTCTTCCTCCCGAAACCCCTCGCCTGCTCGCTCGGTCAGTCCGGTCAAGGAGAAGAAGAAGCGAGCGAGGGTTAGTGATGGCAATGGGATGGAACTTGATGAGGAGCCGAGGAGGAGAGGAAGCGGAAAGGAAGGATCTGCCAAGCTTGATGTGTCGGACATGGATAGGCGGTCAAGGTCACCTGGGAATGGGAAGACGGTGAAGAAGATGCCTAGGAGTGATATTTCGGTTGCGGAGGAGGATGTGCGATCGTGGAGCGAGCACCGGGATTTTGTCAGTATTATTCTCCTCGTCTTCACGCCATGCTGATAATAGAAGGTGAGCTGCCTTGCTTGGAATCCGAAGAACCGAGATGTCCTGGCTACGGGGTCCAACGACGGGACAGCCCGTCTCTGGGACCTGCCAAAAGGCTCGGACGGCCACGCATTAAGTCTTGGCAAGAAGCCAACCTCCATCAATCATAAATCCATCGATTCAAGCAAGAAAGGCGTAACCGCGATTTCTTGGCACCCTGACGGGACGGTCCTAGCAACCGGTGCGCAAATCTGCCCAGAGCCAGCTGACACAGCTTAGCATCGCAGGACGGTGTTGCGCGACTGTTCACACCATCAGGTCAGCTACAAGGTATCATGTCGTATGGCCGCGGCTCGATACACGCCCTCAAATTCTCTCCTTCCGGATCAGCCATCCTCACCGCCAAATGGGATTTCACCGTCTGCCTCTGGATCGTCGACAACACCTACCAACAGACCATGGCGCGATGTTTCGATTCTCATACAAAGGAGGTCAACGACGTGGATTGGCTGGACGACGATGTCTTCGCTTCAGCCGGGAATGATCATACGATCTTCGTCTACCGTGCGAACGACAAACGACCGAGATTCACCTTCAAAGGACACACAGACGACGTGACCCGGATCAAATGGTCGCCTCCTCAACCCGGCATCGCACCCCATCAGAGATTATTGGCCAGCGTCAGCGATGACGGGAACGTTATGGTCTGGCGCCTTCCAACATATCCCGACGACCGCGGCACCCATTCTAGAAGTCTGAGTCCTATCAAGGCGGCGAAGGAGAGCAGCGAAGATGACTATTTTCAATCTGCAGGCGCAGTTCTGGGCATCGAATATTGTGTAAATCGGTTGTCGGTGGTCACCGGAAGTGAGAATCGAAGGATGGACACGGTGGAGTGGAGTTCGGCTTGTCGAGAGGGACATATGATCCTTGCTGCGTGAGTGTGTTTCTTCAACGTGTATCTCCACCATTGCGCAGCATTTCGCCTTGTGACGATGGCAAATGCTGACTCTGCACGTAGTGGCGGCCAGGACTCCACCGTCAAGGTCTTTGATGCCATCTCGGGCGAGACTCTACACACCCTCTCTGGCCTGGAGACTGGTACCGGATCTATCGCTTTCTCGCCTACCGGCCGGGCTCTGGCTGGAGGCGGCTGGAACGGGCAGCTGGTCGTCTGGGATGTTTCGGTGAGCGACCCCACAGCCTATCTTTCTAATTAACGCTGATACCTATCAGACCGGTGTCAAGATGAGGGAGTACGAGATCGACGAGGATCTTTCTCGGCAAACTGCAAGGGAGCGGCCAATGATGGTGAGTTCGAGCCTATTCATGCGGAAGTCATGGTGGGTAGCTGATCGATTCGGCCAGATGGCGATGCGTTGGCGAGACGACGGGGAGCAATTGGCCGTAGGGTTGCATAACAAGATGGTGATGACCTTATGGGTCGGGGACAGGACTGGGGATTGAGGCGTAGGCGACGTGGCGGAAGAGAAAGGGACAGTCCAGAAGGTAGAGATGGACTGGTCGCTTGAGAGACGTTGGGTAAGACAACATGGCGAGAGCGAAGATACATATGGCATGAGATCCAGGTGCCGTTTGACGTGGGCTACACAGCGCATACAAAGTTGATCTGGACTATCGCGGATGGTCATGAGTCTGGCGGACGAGCAGAGGACGTGGGTTGGTAAAGCTCTAGATTGCCGTAGAAATGGAGAGAAGGATAGGCCTCGGGCTTGGGAGTGGCAAGAGCGGAAAAGACCGAGATATGCAGGGGTATGATAGAGCTACCAGATTGGCTGATATCCGCTAGAGATCTAGTATCGAATTTCTGGGAGCTAGTCTATGCAACGTCTTGTAACTAGCGGATCTACTCTACGGAGAGCTAGCCTGGCTGTGGAAGTGTCCACCCTCTGGTTGAGCGATCTCTCGTGCTGTGCAAGACTAGACTGGTAAGTCTCTTATCCGCACTCGTTGTCGTTTGTGTTTGACAATTGTTGACTGTGTCAACCTTTCTTCAGCTTTCTTTTGTCAGACCATATCATACCCGCGATTGTCTTCGACAATCGTCTCCATTCGTTGATAGTCCACGGGGCATGAGGGTTGCTTGGGCGTGAGTTTCGATCCGAATCATAGTTGGCTGGGTACGGTCTTGAGTGACTTGAGGGAGAAGACATGTTGACAAGGCAGAAGAGTCGTTAATTGAGATTGAGCCAATATCAAGTGTATGCTTGGATGAACTATTAAATGGAATATCACTGGCTTACATCCGTTCCGGTGGGCCAGCCAGAAGGATGTGAGCAATCAAATGAGAATCTTATTTCGTGAAGCGGTGCGCCACGTCCAGATCAAAATGCTCCCGCCCGTTCAACGTTATATGATATGCCAACCCAAATCTACGATACTTTCTGACAGCATCACTCTCACGATCCTCCCTCTCCTTCCCCTCTGTGATCCTCATCTCTCATCCCCATCTTCGTCCTAACCCTCTTTCTCCTCGTCCCCTCGGTCTCACTCATTCCCGAAGCGAACCCTTCCGGCGGGAAAATCATTGCTGCTGGTGCCAGTCCCAGTCTCGCTGCCAGATCCGCGTTTGGCGAGCACACTACGCTTTCTCGCCATACCGAGCTGGGGATATGCATCGGAGTTCGCCGGAGTGGAGTTGTGTACATGTTGTGGTTATGATTCTGCGGTCGGGTGCGGAGTGGCTGGACCGGGGACGGGGAGGGTGCGATCTTGCGCTTCGGAGCTAGCGGCGAGCCTAGCGTGGGTCTGACGATGGTCCTAGGAGGCAGTGTGACCGGGTTAAGGAGGAACGGGTCCTCGAGCGTCGCGTTGAAGAAGCTGAGGCTGCGAGCCGGAGCTTGTAGGCGAGCACGGGCGAATGGCTGGACGAAGGATCGGGCTCGGACTGGATGAGGACGCGGGGTGATGCTGATGACTGGCGGAGGTTGCAGCGGTGGCTTGAACGGGGTCATTCGCTCGACATGAGTGGTTGGGCGGAGAGGTGTGCTGTGGAGGTTGAGAAGGCTTTCTGCGGCAACGGCCGCTTCTTCAGCGTCGACGGGATCCTCGGCGGTCTCGGTGGATGCTGATGTCGACGCTTCAGGGAAGGTATTGGGCCACGTCCAAGCGTGATCCGCCTCAAGGTATGATACAGGTTGAGGACTCCATATCTGGCCCATCGGCGTCGCCATGACCCACTGTTGAGGAGGATGGTCGATGTCGGCGGGCTCTGTCGGATCCGAGGAGAGGAGTGATGTCGCTTGCTGGATGAGGTGCGACGTCCCACGCTCCTCAGGTCCGGTCCGCGAATAGATCGACGGCTCGGTATGATCGCCCTGCTCCATCGCCGCCAGCAGCGCGGATGCGGACACCGATCCGGCCCATTGTCTCGCCCATTGCCGTGCCTCGTCATCTTCCTCGTCTTCCTCGTCGTTCCCTTCGTTCTCGTCTGGTGAAGCCCGAGCATGGGATACTGGAGTTCTGGTGCTGATTTGGTGGACGTCCTTGATGGGTGAACTGGTATCTGCTGCTGACCTCTTCCCTTCCTTCTTCCCCTTCCCTTTGCCTTTGCCTTTGCCTTTGCCTTTCACCTTGCTCTTGACCTTCGGCCTCGATCGCCACTCCTGCTCTGACTCTGACTCGGATGCATCTTCGATGATCGACGGACTCCCGGCATCGTGGATCGCTTTCATACCTTCAAGGAGCTCATCCGGTATATCGATACCGTTCGCACCTGACGGGCCGTCCAAGCACTTCTTGCCGCGCGAGGTCTCGATCGGACCGCGATATTTCGAGGCGATGAGTCGGGTCCCACAAGGCATGACGAGGCCGCATGGGCCAAAGCGGGAAAGAAACTCAGCATGATGCTTCTCCAGGCGGACTTGGAGACTGTTTACGGCATCCATCAGCATCCTTGGCGGAAGAGGACGGAGACGAACCGATTTTTGGACGCCCATTCCCGCTTCGACTTGAGATTCCTTTCCCGTGCCTCGTACACCGTCTTCGGGCGATCCGGTTCTTTTATCCCGTCAGCCAGCACGACGACGACCACCCAACTAACCAGAATCCCATCGCGTCCTCCGCTTCTGCATCGCCAGCGGTACCCCATGCCTATCCTGAAGATGACGCCTGGCCACACTCCTCGCATTCCTCCCATCATACGTCTTCGAGCATGCACGACAGGTGTACATCTCATACTGACTTCGATGCTGTTCAGCCGGGCCTGGGTTGCTGTATTGATTCAGAGGGGTCGCTCTCGACGGAGATCTAGGTGAGACGGTTGGTGGGATGAGGATGAGGAGGTTGTTCACTTCGAGATTGCAGCCTGGCGGTACGGGGAGCAGGGGGCCGGTCTGGCCTTTCAGGCGGATATCGGGGATTTCTGGGGAAGTTGGGGAAGTAGGAACGTTATTTGGGTGGGTGGTGTTGGTGGATAGCGTGGATAAGACGGGTGGTCGAGTCTTGATGAGCTGCTTTGACTTGGTAGATCGTCGTCGGGCGCGAGGGGGTAGTAGCGGTTCGGACATGGTGTACGGGTCAATCTCGACGAGAGGAGTGGTCGTGTATGACCCATCAGCCCATTGAGAATGAGGTGGGTGGAATGTCGAAGGGAGTGAGGGGATGGTGAAGTTGGATCGGGTGGTGGGGTATGGAGCTTCGATGTAGGGCCAGCCTGGGTATGACATGTCGAGCTGTAGAAATATCACTCAGTCCGCCGGAGTTGTGCAGAAATCGGAGCGCTCACTTTTGGTGATCAGGGAAAGAAGAGGAAGGCGATCAGACGAGCAAAGGAATGTGTCTGACAAACGAGAGAAAGTCACCGAGGTCAGTGGGATCTGAACAGAGAGATGAGGTGAGATAGCTGAAGATGAGGTGAGATAGGAATGGGGAAGAAGAAGTCGAATGAGAGAAGCGAGACATGCGCTTGATGTTTACCTCGTTGACGAAACGCCAAAGGGATGGGTGAGGGACTCCCTTGATTGATGCGCTTGGTCCCATCAAAATCACACACGTCCCTGGCCGACCGCGCTTTCTCGTCCATGATACTAGCACGGCAGATGTACGCATACTCTGCTTTTCTTCCTACTTAGCTTCGTCTGCTCACAAAACTCTTACAGATTCTTCCAGGCGGTCTCCTGTCGTGGAGCAAAAATCAAGCAATGTGAACCCCCAGTGGACGAGGCAGGTGGAGGTTTCCGCCACACTTCCCTGAAGGAGCGAGATTACGGATTCCGATCGCCGAGACGTCGTTTAATCACCGGTGAGAATATCGTTCGCTTGATTACCGCGGATTCACTTCAAGTATGCTAGCAATGTACAAAACGTACAACATGCACATAAAATAGAGGATAGTGCTCTGTCTCATCAAGGACCGAATGAGAATCGATATGAAGGACAACCCAATAGACGATTTGAACAGCTCAGACCGTCTGACTGTCACGTGGCTGATATGAATAGTTGATTTCATACCGCTACGCTAGCAAAGCTAAAAACACCAATTGGAAGTCCCGAGGGTCACTGGTTCGAATCCCACTCGGGGTGCGAGATTTTGAACTTTCGACGATGAAAGCCACTGTGGCGCAGCCACGCTCGGCCTTGGAAACTCTACCCGAGGGAGCGTTGGGGTCTATTGCGTAATGCACCTTACGTAATCACAACGAGGTTTTCGCATTAGATGCGGGAAGACAGCTGCCTCGCAGGAGCTCGGCCGACAGAGTGTCATGTCGGGGACTTGACCCGTATATAGTTGGTGGATTTCCCGGAGGTCGGGACTTCCAATTGGTGTTTTTAGCTTTGCTAGCGTAGCGGTATGAAACCAACTATTCATATCAGCCACGTG
>JAABUY010000349.1_pt1 | contig 85958 bp, 67 predicted proteins | sample 5560271 | NCBI WGS metagenome assembly JAABUY01 (sample SAMN10711886, study PRJNA513374) | rock metagenome | isolation source: Antarctica rocks | place: Antarctica: Victoria Land, University Valley | reverse complement strand
ATACTGTCTTGTTGTACAGACTTGAACAAAGTATTTAATTAAGTTGATAGCATTGTTATTTCACTATAGTTACTCATAAATTTTGTACAGATGATAAAAATATATATTCATAATAATTCTGTCTATTTAGATTTATAGAAATAAGTGTTTAGTTGTGATTTTAAAAAAGTTGCGTGAGTGCTGGAGCCAACTTTGTAGGATCCGCTGTACTTTCGTATACAGTAGGAAAGACCTCACCACCACTACCACCAGCATCACCACACACCACGGTCTCGTGCTCAATCCATTCTACACTCTTCAAAATGGTAAGCCCCACACATCTCCTCCCCGCCCTACCCCCTCCTCACCAACCTACTAACCCCCCATCCCCCTTCTACCAGGCGCGCAACTCCGAAAAAGCGCAATCGATGCTCTTCCGCTTCCGGGCCCAACAGGCGGCCGACCTCGGCATCATCGACGCCGGCCGCACGCGCCGGCCCAAGATCATCACCGAGGTGTCGTTGATCCCGTCGTGCGAGAAGTGGCGCGGCCAGGTGCTCAAGGAGATCTCGCGCAAGGTGTCGAAGATCCAGGAATCCAGCCTGTCCGACTACCAGATCCGCGACCTCAACGACGAGATCAACAAGGCCATGCGCGAGAAGCACATGTGGGAGGTGCAGATTCGCAATCTGGGCGGGCCCAATTACATGCGTGGGGGTGGGAAGGTGTATGATGATGAGGGGAGGGAGATTCCGGGTGGGGGGAAGGGGTATCGGTTCGTTTGTTCGGTTACGCTGGTGCTTTGCTGTGCTTTCGCTGCGGTTGTGTGGGGGGGCTTGCGGTGTGGTGCGGTTGGGTTGGGGCGAGTGCTGATGTGATTCCCGCGCAGGTATTTTGGACGGGCGAGAGAATTGCCGGGGGTGAAAGAGATGTTTGAGTCCGCGAAGCCGAAACCGCCGCCGGATAAGCCGTTGGCAGGGCGAGCGGATCTGCGGAAGCAGGTCGATGCGTCTTATTACGGGTATAATCTTGATGAGGAGGATGGCTCGTTGCTGGCTTACGAGGCCGCCAAGGAGAAGGAAGCGTTTGAGAACCTACTGAAGAGTGGGGAGGACGACGACGTCGATCCGGATTGGGAGCCTTTGCCAGGCGATGCGGGGGATGGGAAAGGCTGGCGGTTGCCGACGGCGGAAGAAGTGCAGGAGGAGCTGGTGGAAAGGAGGAGGCGGAAACTTTTAGATCAGCTTGGATGAGGGCATGCCGGTGGTCCTGGTTGTTTGTACAGCATAGCAGCGGCGTTGGCGGAATGCTTTCATTGTCCTTGGGTAACTCGAGATATGCTATTATATTTACATTCTCAAACAACGCTTAGTGCTCGAAAGTGCATCCTCAGGCTGTGACTGGAGACGTCTGCCGCCCTCTTTGTCTCTTGTCTTCTTTCTTTGCTTGATTCAAAGTGAGTCCAATTGCTTCGATCTCCCTTTTCCGCCTTTCCAGGCCATCTTCGGTGATCTCGTCGAGAAGAAACCTCCCCAGCTGACCAAGTCGCCATCTCTGAACAATCCATAACGCCGCTGCTTGGATATCCGGAACCCCGCCTCGCTGTATCCTGCCAGTCTTGTGCGCAACGGCGCTTAGGAAGGACTCAATATTGTTTGTTGGCTGACTGAACCTGGAGTATGATTCCGGATCGTTGATATTCAGATGATATAAAAGATAATCCGCCACCGTTGTTGGATCGATGATCGTGTCCTTTACGCAGCCACATAGGGCAAGCTTCAGCACTCCCTCCGCATCCGGCACGTACGGCATGAAGACTCCCGGCGTATCAACAAGATACACCTTCCCGGACCCGTCCTCATCCTCCGCAATCTTCACGCTACTTGCGATCTTCCTCGTAATCCCAGGTTGTGCTCCCGTCCGAGCGGCCTTCTGCCCCCCCTGCCCCACCTTTCGAAGGGCATTGAGCATGGAGGACTTGCCGACATTTGGCATGCCAATAATCATCATTCTCGAGCCGGTCAATGAGTCAGACATCGAGGCACGGCCGCGAGCGAAGTTTAGGACGGCGCGTACGGAGGGCTTGTTTTTGTGGTCTGAGAACAGCACCTGAGAGGGCTTATGCCATTGACGGATTATTCCTTCCCGCTACATTACATCTCGAACGCCAAGTGAGCTTCATAGTCCCAGGTGCCGCGCCACAGCGTATGCATAAATTCCACATACCCTTCTATCCTCGTCCGTCCCTTCGCTGCCCAGGTCTTGCTTGGTGTAGACAATCAGTCTCTCGGTCCCTGCCAAACTCTCGTCCAGAAGGGGGTTCTGTGAAGTCGCAGGAACGCGGTAATCACGACACTCAATCACCAGATCCACAGACGAGAGCATTTCTTTCATCTTTTTCAATCCGGCGGCATGGTGGCCAAGAAAGTAGGCCCGTGGAATGCGGCCAAGGTCCGGAAGAGTCCGTGGGAGAAACGAAGGCATGGGATTGAATTGTTGGGGCTCTTGCGGTGGGAGCCATCACGATACGTTATTGCCGCAGTAGATGAGTTCCATTGATATATAGAGTAACTGAGGGAGTCCTCGGATCCGATTGCTTCGCGATGGCAGAAAATGGAGGCGGTCTGCGAGCCTTGGCGTACCGGCAGAACGGTCTTGGCAGAACTCAACTTCAACACCTGACGCGTCATTGTCTATTGAAACGCTTTTAACAGTCTGCCTTCAGTTCTTGGTCGCCATGAATAGACTTATTCTCTACATCGAATACAGAGCAGCAATTGTAAGCACTCATTGCTGAGAAGTACCCAGCTGTTGCCAAAACGAGCCTGGTGTCTACATCCCGGCCCCCCTCAACGAGAGGACCCAACGCCCTACGACGCACCAGGTAGATCGAACAAGATGCGAAGGCGTAGGCGCAATACCAACGCTTCAGAACCGGATTATTCGTCAATAACGCCCTCCAAGCACACTCCGAAGCCCCTCCAGATCTTACGTGGGACTGTCGCCGCTGGAGGACCGCTTCGCCCATTCCGGTTGCTTAGACAGGACCTGCAAAACCTGGGCCGACGATATAAGTCTGACTGGACTGTTTTCAATCAGCTTGTTTTCGCAAGTGCTGTTTATGTGTTCTTTACCAATCTACTTCCAGGCATCACGTTTGCGAGTGATCTCTTTGTACTTACAGGAGCCAATTGGGGGACTATAGAGGTGGTGTTTAGCACTGGGTTGTGTGGGATCATCTTTTCAGTGTGGGTGCTTCTCTTATATGGTTGTGTTTGTGTACTTCTTGCTAGCAGATATCCTTGGAAACAGTGCGTTCAGCGACACTCCGACGCTTTGAAGTTGCGTGATTTACCGCCGAATTTTCTGATAAGCGCGGAGCATATCGCAAGTAGAGTCTGACTGAATGATACCCTCTCTTCATTGCACTAGCCTTGATGAAGTCTATTGAATGCATGGGGCGACAAGTCTCCCTGAAACCTCAACGCGGGGGGAAATGTAAACTAACTCATTGGCCCTATTAGACTTTCTATACAGCCTCTGACGATACTAGGAGTTACAGGACCCTTCTCTGTACTCGCAGAGAACATATATACGTTATGCATAGACTCTTTCGGGGTCAGTGTGCCATTCTCAACGACGATGATCGCTCTCCTTTCCAAAACCGCTGATGATCGCACAGGTACCATTTCTTCCATTCATGGCATGGTCATTGATCCATGCTGGTTGGATGCATTATATCCTAGCCATCATTAATGCTCATGACTGGACTATGCGCTACGTTACAACTTTTTCTACGGAGATTTTCTCCCTCCTGAACAGCATCATTTACTTTCACAAGGCTATACAAGAGTTACAGCGTGCCCACGAGGGCCTCTCCTTTGCTGCCTTCCTCTACGCCATCATTGGCGCCATTGGTACCATGCTCCTCGCCATCTTTCTCTCGACCGCAGAGACTTGGAAGCTGCTTTTCCACCGCTACATCCGTATGGGGCTCGCCGAATATGCCGCAGCCATCAGTATCATTATCTTTATCGGCATGCCACACATCGGCGAGCTTGCCTCTCTCGACAAGCAGACACTCCAAGTTAGCACCTCTTTCAAACCGACCAGTCCTGACAGGTCCGTATTCTTCGTCCAGTTTTGGCACCTCCCAATCGGCTGGATCTTTGCGTCAATCATTCCGGGTTTGATCATCACAGTACTTTTCTACTTTGACCACGAAGTCAGCAGTATAATCTGCACGATTGACCGCTACGGCACTAGAAAGCCTGGAGGATTCGCATGGGACATTGTACTCCTTGGGTCGACGACGGCGCTGTGCGGTATCTTAGGCATACCCCCCGCGAATGGCCTTCTACCGCAAGCGCCGCTACATTCGGAAAGCTTAATGCACGCCGAGAAGGTCGAAACGCAGGTTCTTGTCAACGGCGAAGCCAAGACTGAGACCAGGGAAGTTCGAAGAGTCTATGAGCAGCGATGGAGTGCGTTCCTCCATGCTGGAGCTATCCTCGCCTTCATTAGCCCGCCGCTGCAACATGTTCTAGGCCTTACGCCGACCAGCGTACTGGCTGGGCTGTTTCTGTTCATGGGCGAGCAGAGCTTGTCTGTCAAGTATGCTCATCTCTCCATTTCACTACCTCTTTCCCAATGCTAAACATTGTTTCCAGCCCCATCCTTTACCGCTTCTTCTATCTCCTCACACCTCAATCGGAGCTTCCCGCTCTTCCAAAGGCCGTCAAGAATTACTGGGGTGTCCATATATACACCAGTGTTCAGATCTTAGTGACTGTAGTCATCTTTATTGTCACTCTGACAAAGGGAGCTCCAGCTTTTCCGGTCCTCATAATCGCTTTAGTTCCCATACGACTGCTTGTGATGAACAAGATCTGGCATCGGGAGACCTTGAGATTTGTCGATGCGTGGGCATGCAGGGAAGGTACTCCAGAAGATGACGAAGACGCCGAAGCCAGATCAGAGGAAGTTGAGTTGCAGGTTATGGAGCCGAATCTACAAAGCCAAGACGTAGTGAAGCAGCCATCAGAAGATGGCATCGTCTGATGACACAAAGTGACTGTGAGGATGGCATAGGAGTCTCGAGGATGGGCTGGACACGCAGTCCAGCCGCCAGGTATTGACCTATTGCCTCGAACAGAGGAACGCGTTCCTGCCCTGGTTCCAGATATGGTTTGGTACGACGATAGTTTGCTCAGTTTGGATCATCATCGGCGTCAATTTCATCAATCTCATCACCCAAAGGACTGACACGTTCATCCAACAGGTCCAGGTCTTCCAACTGCTGGCGCGTTGGCATCTTCCATAGACTCGTAGCACAGACTCTCTCCTTAGTCAGTAGATCATCGATGAATTGATCAACATGCGTGAGAAGGAATCCGTTGTTAGTGCGCCGTTTCAGCTTGCGGTAGTCCGAGAGCAGTGGTTCCAAAGTCTTGTAGATATCAGGAGGATCGAAGGTAAGTCGAACGTAGAACGCTGCCAGCGCTCGGAGATACCTACCACATCGTCAGTACCGCAAGTGTCTCCGAAAAACTTAGGTACGCACGCACTTGAAGTCCTCGTTGTGCAAATACTCAAGCACAATTCCCCTCTCCGGTGTCAATTGCAACAGCTTGAAGACCAGACACAGAAACGGGGTGGGTTTTTGCTGTCCGTATGTTCCGCCGATGAAGGTCAGCTCGACCGCTCGATCGCATAGGGTCGCTGCGTTAAGCCCGAAGCACTGCTCTTTCCAGTAATAAGACTCGGTGATTCGGTCGCGGACAGCCTTTTCCATCAGGAGCGCGGGGTTTTGACCGCGGATGAGTACGCCTTCATAGCCGCGGTCGTCGAGCATCGATTTTGCATCGGCACGGTGGGCCATGTTGTCTTTTGTGCTTGCTCTTGCAAGTGCGGTAACAATTTGCCTGTGGTGTGGAGTGGTTCTTCAACGTAGCCTGGACTAGGATCCATGCTTTATCGATTGTTGCTGTGCCAACCAGGGTGACAATGCTTGTAATCACGATGAAGGCAGAATATTAATCTGAAAGCGACAGCAGATTATATACAGTTGTCATATTGTACAGAGACGACTCATTAGCAATGTTGCTGACCAGCGGCCAGATCTCCATGACCATATCCTCCGGCATCGGTACGTCTTTCTGTCTACCCTGGCTTGGAATTCTTACTAACGGCCTCATAGTTTTCATATTCACAACATTACTCTTTCTCTCCGGCTATGTACTTCAACAACAGACGGTTCGAAACCTGCAAGCAGCTCTCAAGCCACCACCTCCTCCACCCTCCCAGACTCTATCTCTCAGCGCATCGGCCTCCGCATCGGCAGTTGCTCGAGTATTTGGGGACCCGCCAGGTTCACCTGGCCGTGTGGCTTACGAGGAATATCTCACAGAGGCGCGGCCGCAGGGGGGCTGGATGAAAGTGGCGTACGTTCAGGTAGTAACAGAACACCTGCATTTGTGCAATATGGTCATGCTGTTTGCGGAGCTGGCGCGGCAAAAGAGCAAGGCGGAACGAGTGCTTCTGTATCCAAAGGTGTGGAACAGAAGGGACGGCACGGATCAGGAGTCTTTGAATCTTTACACTGAGACCACTAGACGGCTTTTGAAGATGGCGTCGGATCGATATGGTGTGGTTCTGAGGACCGTGGAGCCCATAAATGGGCAAGAGGGTAGGTTATCGGCAGTCTTGGATATAATTTGCCGTACTGAATACCTCTTTCCACATAGACCTTTTCCCTTCGACGTATATGCTCGCTGAGCTTCTAGCCCTCACCGATTACAATCGCATTCTCTACCTTCAACCCTCCGGTCTTCTGCTGAATTCGACCAAGCTCGACCGCTTACTGGCAACGTCGCCAAAGAACCTGTCGATGGACCGATCAACAATACTTTCCGAAAGCCGAGAACCAAGACCCCTACTCTTGCTTGCTCCATCTCCAGCGGGCTTCAGTAAAGCACAAGACCAACTTGCGTCTGGCCGAGCACCAGACACCGACCTATCGGAACAGAACCTCATACCACCCTCCTCTGACAATGACCGACTCGTTCTGGAAAGTTCATACCTGGTAACTGAGCCACAAAGCTCTGAAGCCACGAGCTTAGCATCTTCAGCCTCCTACATACACTTCTCAGAATTCTCGCTGCCAGGACCCGAGTACGACATTCCACGCGACATGTTCTTGCTGGAAGCCCCTAGCGAAGGCCATTCACGAATTCTATGGGCGAGCTGGTATGAGAAGTTCAGAGACTTGAGAATGGAAGTTTGTGGGCTAGATCTAGAGCCAATGCCCAGGGAAGCAGTGAAGCCCCCAGAGATGTTGGACATTGATGGACATAAACGGCGGTGAGGCACCGGATGACCTTTTACGCTGTCTCATATCGAAACAAACGATAGACCCATCGATCCAAGAATTCTCGGCGACACTCCTTAGGATTACAGCCGTGCAAGGACCAGTACCGACTGCTGACGGCGCTGAGATGACGAAGTACATGAGGATTTCCTGAGTAACTGTCAAGCAGTATGGGAAGTTGAAGGAAGAAGCAACCCCGTAGAGACTTGAAAAATGCTCCAGTCGAGTTGTGTGCTAGGACACGCGCTGTGGGTTCATATTGCAGAATCTGGATAGAGAGGCGAGTCCGATATCCGTCAAAGGTATCAGGCACTCACTCAAACAGCTCATCGACGCACAGTGGGAGAGTTAGATAAGAAGCCATTTCAACGAATGTGCTGAAGAGGTGCAATGTCGGACTTGCAGAAGGATCAAGAGTACTCTGCCTTTCTTAATGGCATAAAGCATAATGAATGATGGCGGTTTCAGACATATACATAGTTTGCAAGAAGAAGATAGCACGTCTGTTTGGGTTCTTGCGGCGCCCTTACTCGACGACAGTATATCAGAACCAACGCATAAAGAGATGTCTGAAAATCCCTTCTCAAAACAATTCATAGGCTGCCTTTGTGACTACTGCTTTATCTACCTTCAATCTTCCCAAGAGCTGGTTCACTTTGCGTGCTACAGCCAGCAGACAACCCGGTTGACATTTGCGTGATTGCTGAGCTTGCAACACGAACCTGATAGAGAATCAAGTTCGAAGAACATCAAGCTCTGCACGGCGTCTTTTGTTTCTCTGCAAATGATATACTTGTTTGTTTTCTTAGCGGTGTTCTACCCCTTTTCCACCCTACTGTACCATGGCATCAGTCAACGGTATAACCACCTGCATCAGCGTCCCCTTCGCCATTCGCGGCGTCTTCCCGATCTTATATACATGTATAAAGGCCATATTCATTCACTAAACATTCAGCACGAGCGCAAGCGCAATGGTGTCGATTACGCAGTCACAAGAGGCAGCCTGATGTCGTGAACTATCGAGGTCGAGATCCCGAGAGGCAGGATCACACCCCTCAAACGCGACGGGACAGAACTGGAAGATTGGGAAATCACACTGATTATCAGAAACAAAAGGTACTCCTCCATGGCCACGCAGTACGAGCCACCCCTAGCCATGAACAGGAAACATTCCGACTCCCTCGCACGAAGACGACGAAAAAGCCGCCAAGCGAACAATGCCACCCGCTCAGGCGCAAGCGGCACGAAACGCAAGGCTAGCAGAGGACCGCGGGGCATTCCACGACAGAACGATGTTCAACATGGCGGAGCGGAGGGTACGGGAGGGAATGATGGCTCTCGATGCTGTGCCTCGCCCCGACTGAAGAGACCCTCGGCTGCGAAGATAGGTTTGAGGAGAATCATGGACGATGAAGGCCTCGATGAGTCGTACACCATGCAACACGCTCGTCGACGGCGTGATTTATGATTGACCTGAGCATGGTGGATCCGATTCGGACACACTGGACCTTCAATCGACAGGACAAGGGGCTGCATGAACAAAAAGTCGTTGAGAGAGAGACCTTTCCAACTTGTGCCATGCTCTTGCATCATGTCGTTAATTCAATAGACATGTTCAGAGGGAGACGCCAGTGTGCCAGCGGCATGCGAGAATGCATGCGGCTGTACGGGAAACTCAGGGTAGGCTGATTGCTCATGAGATGAAATTACTGGGTGCGTTGGCACGACATGTATTGCTGCTGATCAGCAGCACGCAATGCGCGAGCCCTGCGTTACGCCTGTGCACACCAGTGCCTCGAACGGAATACTGAAGACCCTCTCTTAAGCGTTGAGCATGGAATCTGCTTCGGACCGGAACGTTGCGCGTTTCCCCGAACCGGCCTAAGCAGCTGCCGTCTATTGACTTGCCTGACACCATATAAGTGCACGACATTGCTTAAAATGTAGGGTATAATGACGGAGGCATAGGAAGAATCGAGTCGAGTCGAGTCGAGTGGACCGGACTGACGGAAGTGAACGATGCAGGGAGCACTCTGCTTGTCATTGCTAACCCGGACGTAAATTTATGCACTTAAACAGACGCATACCATGATGAAACCCCTATATTCAATACTTCAATGGTCATCGGACAGCTCGAAATGATGTAGACCAACACATCAGAGGTTTCAATCGATAGGCACATAGCAAGATTATCGACGACCGATCAACAGAATGCAGCATCTCCATCCTGAGAACAAACCGTTGCCACCCGCTAGTCCACTCACCTACAAAGCTCTTACCTTGTATGCTGTGTTATACTCTGCAATCTCGGTGCCAGACCCCGGGCTTACAGGATGGGCAGTGCCTAGGTCTCCCACAAGGTCGACATCTCGAATCCATAGGACCTTGGGGGTTGCTTTCGACGACAGTCACGGTTCTCCGTTTGCTGGCGATGCCGGGCTGATGATTCGTTCAATATTTATCTTTCCCGAGAGCATATGCCCAGTATCATGTCGGATCACATCGGGAGCGGCCACTTCCGCTGCACTGATACAAGTTGTCATCAATCAGTAGTCCTCGAAAAGCGTCACCTATGGACTTGGATTGTGTGATGCTAGTCCGCTCGATGAGATCCACACGAATACTGAGAGGGCTTGCAGTCCATTTGTTTCCGGTCCTCAGGCTGTCCTGTGACACATGAAGGATGGATCCAGATATCATCGCCAGCCCTCGTAACACAGTCAGCGCAAGCCTCAGTTGTCGAAGCCTTTCAAGCGCAAGTGCGTCCGGAATTTCACAAGGCGCTAGGAGGGTGAGGGATGGCTTCGCGAGGGCTTTTCGACAGACAGCCAGCCTGAAACTGCGTGGGGTTGTTCGCGCACACCAAAACCAGCTCCGGCCGAGCTGTCACTCGCGCACAAAGGTAACGAGACCTTTGGCTCATCCGTATGGCAATTGACTGGCTGGAGTGATGGCCTCTAGAATGTTCGGCGCATGTCGTCTGTCGTACACTCGTCTCTTGGTATCTGTAGGTGTGCGACAAGGATGAGTGTTGTGGGGTGGTGGGTGACGGTGATTAATTGGATGTGTAATTGAAGATAGGAGACCTCAGCATTAGCTCGTTAGGAAGTTCCGTTCAAATGTTGAGGTTTGTTTGCGTTCAAATGCACGGCGGAGCATGAAAAACGCTTTAATTCTCTCTCTCGCAATATAATTCGGCAATGCATCCCAGGTCATGGTCATTGCTTTCCGATTGCTTGTTGAGGCCTGCATATGCAAGGAGCTGAGGCGCATGCACATGCACATGCACATGCGGGCAGACCGTTTCGATGGAGCAGCCTTCAAATATTTTCTGTTGAATGATTGGTGAGTGTGTCAATAATATCATTGTCCTTGACTGTCTCCGATATTCGGCTGGATATCCATTTGACAGTTGAGCAGGCTGAAATAGGCCTGCCCAGCGATCTACGACAGGGGATAGGGACTCTAGGTAACCACATAACCCCAGGCCAAATAGAACCTCGCAGGAGACTTTGGCGCCGTGCTCTGAGAGCAAGAAGACAGGCATCCTTATACACCGAGTATACCAGGTAGGTAGGTACTGTTATATTGGAGTTGCAGCGATGCGATGCCCCTGACTGGGATCCAACAAAGCACTCCACCCAGGACGTCCCCTGAGGACCTGCTTTCGTGCCAGCTTCACAACGTCTTTTGGCACAGGAGGTTGAGGCATTTATCGTCATATGTGTAACGTATTCTTCTGGAGTTTAAAGTATATGCTCACGCGGTATATATCCGAATTCGTCTCGAGTCCGGCTGCAGACATGGACCCTGCTGCTTCTTCGTCATGAGACTGATTGGTCGAGACCACTGCAAGAGACTTGCTGCACGCTTTGCGAGGAAGTACGAAGTAGATGTATGTACGAAGGCGCGGGGTGCATACCACAACTGCCCAAGATCCAGCCCGTCGAGAGGAGAGGGTTCGGTCCACAAACGATCATCCACGCTTGTTTGCTCACAAGCTAGTCTGCCGTGTTATCCGTGGGAAGTCGAAGCCTTCTAGGGAATGGTTCGAATAGCCCCCACCAACTTTCGGAGTGCGATTCGGACCGAAACCGGAATAACTCAATGAACGCAGAAGATCGTTTATACGAATCATCGAGTTTGCCTGTAGGTACCTAGCCCATCGCGCTTAGTACGGTACGATGATACCAAGGCAGTTTGCTGGGCAGTGGCAGGGCGCAAAACGCGGTTGCACACAATATAACTAAGTTAGCAGAGTTTCTCGATCCGCGATCCTCAACTCCGGATGCAGCTGATCAAAAACGGGTCTCAGACTGACCTCTAGTTAACAACCCTCACAGAGTCCCACTCTCCAGGATCTGTACGTCAAGGTTAGTGCGACAACTACTTTCATTGATATTCAAACACAGCCAAGCACCTGGGAATGCCTTCATTAATCATTAATCATTATCATTGCTGTCATATGCTGAACAGAGAGAGACTTGCCCGTCAGGAAATACTCACACTCAGGAGAACTCATTTGGTATTATTTTCGATGTTATTATTACTGTTTTCCCATATGTCCACGGAGTACTCCGTGTACTTTGAAGAAAGAGAGAGATAAAACCCACTGTGGAAATCGCCGTGTTAGAAACTCCACTCTGGATACACGGATGAGCCTAAGATTCAGTAGAAGAAAAGTACCTGATTCGTATCCTATAGAGGCATGCATTCAATGATAGTAAGGGTCCATACGGAACCCAAGAGTACCAACTGAACCTTACAGTACTAACATCATGATCCATGAGACCGTGGGGGCAGACACCAATATCTACTCCATCACGTCCCCGTATCACCACCACATATCCCTATTCACTGACCTTTGCTCTCCGGAATTATAACTATCCAGTGTCATCCAGTGTCGCTTTTATTCATTACCTACAGTATTCATGAATCATTGCTTACTATGAGTCTGAGTACCGAGACTTTTGATCTTGGATTATTATAACTCATTATTATTGGAGAGATCTTTCTGGGAATCTCCTTCCCAGAAAGTACAAACACATATCAAGTACAGTACCTCAGGTAAGTTACCTACCTAGAGAGAGTCCTCGGCACATATCCCGAGTTGGTCTTGCTCTGCGTTGGAGGACGGACGGACAGAAGAAGTCACCTGGAAAGTGGATCATTACGTCTTTCTCCTACTTCTATTCATTCTACCTTACCTACCTTACCTATAACTGCACCATCTTCGCTTTCGGCCAGGATAATTTGATTTGACACCGGCCAGTTTATCAGACTGCGCGATTTTGGGTTGGACTGGAAGATACCTACCTAGGCTGGCTCCGTTTCGAAGAAGTTTGGAGAGGGACCCACCTACCCAAAAACCCACCGTGGCAGACCGGACGAAACCCTCCCAGTAATTGGGCCCGGGTTTGTAGGGAGAATTGATCCATACACCGTCTGCTCTAAACAACCTTCTCCTCCCACTTCTCCGACAACGTCGATTGATATTGTGACGGCGCAGAGTTGCTGATTTGGGTGGACTGCCTGGACACATTCTTCCTTCTTCCATCTTCCACCTTCCACCTTCCACCAGGCCAGTGCTCGTCCTCCATTCCGCTTTGCTTAACAATGGCCGTGGCCAGCCAGTCCGCTCAAACGGTTACAATGTCCCAACACCCACCGATGTCGTCCATCGCCGCTCCGGATGTCTCCCATTCCAATGCGCAGCCTTCCATCTCAGCGACAGGGGCGTCTTCAGACCCACGCTCCATCGACTGCTCAGATCCCATATTCGAGGAAGACGAAGACGACAACGAGACCAGTAGTGAACCTGCCGAGGCAGTGACCCCGACGAGCGATCATTCACACGACGACTTCCATCACCTTCATGTCGGATCGATGGGGGGTAATACTGGAGTGTCGGCCGCTGTCTCGCCAATGAAACCGCTCATAGTGAACGTTCCCGCGACCCCGCCCCCAAGCGATCCACATCCGGCCGTCTCTACTAATACCACCCATGACCCTCCACCGTCAATACCATCTGAGAATGGACAATCTCCTGTCAAGAGATCGGCCAGACTTTCATTAAGATCGCTCTTTCGCCGCTCGAACTCGACCAACGTCGCAGATATGCACCTCGGCCACCATGCGAAACCCGGTCCTTCCGCTCCAAGACGGATGCCTTCATTCACGCTGTCCTCCCGCAACTCTCCGGTAGTATCGCAGTCAAACTCGCCGCCATCTTCAGGCTCGCCCACAAGTACGTTGGATGACGATGGACAATGGCACATCCCTCCGCCGCTGGATCCTCTCAACCAGAAGCAAGCACGATCGTCCACCGGTCTGAACCTTCAGGACAAGAGTCGCATCATGTTCAGCACGATGAACAAACCGCAGAGGCCTGGCTCGCGCAAACGGTCCACGAGCATGACCGGCCTACCCTTCTTCGAACCGGACAACTATATCTCCATGCCCGCCGCCACTGGCGTCGGATTGAAGGCGCGGAGGATGAGCACCAGTCTACCGGACGATTTCAATGTGGATACCGTCGAGCTGACGAAAGAGTTCACCAGCCCAAGCATTCTGCCCGGGAAGAGGGGAAAGATGATCGGCAAAGGCGCCACCGCGACGGTCAAACTGATGATCCGGAAGGGTGGCCCTGCGGACCATGTCTATGCTGTCAAGGAGTTTAGGAAGAAGGGACAGAAGGAGGATCAAGATGAATATGAGAAGAAAGTCAAGTCGGAATTCAGCATCGCCAGAAGCCTCCATCACCCAAACATCGTGGAGAGCGTACGTCTCTGCACCCATTCCGGCCGCTGGAACCATGTCATGGAGTACTGCCCGCAAGGAGAACTCTTCGCGCTGGTAGAGAAAAGATACTTCAAGCTGGAAGACCGGCTATGCCTGTTCAAGCAACTGCTTCGTGGTGTCGCGTACCTTCATGCCCACGGCGTCGCTCATCGCGACATCAAATTGGAGAACTTGTTGATGACCAATGAAGGTCACCTGAAGATCACCGACTTTGGTGTATCCGAAGTCTTCTGCGGCGAGCATCCCGGGATACGTGCCGCGAGAGGTGAGTGCGGCACAAACATGAAGGAATTTCGTCGATGTTCGCCGGGCATATGCGGTAGTCTTCCTTACATTGCGCCTGAGGTGCTCGAGAAAAAAGGTAAGCAGATCATTCATCATAGATGGGGCGGGAAATTAACGTCATCTGCAGGCGATTATGATCCACGTGCTCTGGATGTGTGGTCTTGCGCGATCGTGTTCCTGACCATGACCTTTTGCGGTTCACCCTGGCCGTCAGCCGAGCGCAGCCATCCTTTCTACCAGAAGTTCGCAGCGGGATGGGACACCTGGCTCGCCAAACAAACTGACGGTGTGATCACCGACGATGCGGACGGAATGCCGAAATGCGGCCCGATCTTCGCAAACCTCGACAGTCCCGCCATCAAGCGTCTCATGTTGAAGATGTTAAACCCCAACCCGGACAGGCGCATCCTGATACACGACGCCCTCAACGATCGTTGGGTCAAGATCATTGACTGCTGTAGCGTCGAGGATTACGGCGCCAAGGAGCAGGCCATCGACGCGGCCGGAAGCAAGAGTTGCAAGCTGGCCAGCAAGCTCGGTATCAAGAAGATGCACAACCATCTACCGCCGACGAAGCAGAGGATGCCGCAGCATCGCTTCGATATGGGTGACGGGTGGTCATGATATTGGCCAATTCACGGGCAGGAATGTCCGGTGCGTGTTGACCGAGGATTTGGGGAAATGATGGTGGTCAATTGGTATTAAAGGATATTGGGTGGATGGGCTTTTTGATCACTTGGAGTGGGTGGCATATGTCTGGTTTGTCATGGTTGGGGGGGGGGTGGGTGATTTTCAGAACACGGCGTTTGGCTGTCCTAGTCAAATCGCGGAATCGGATAAGTGACGGCAGAACTGGAGGATGGCTTGCACATAGTTTCGTTTTGGACCGGCAGTGACGACTATCGCGTCTCCTCAATCCTTGTACATGCAAAATGCTTTTGCCTCTCAGGACGCTCACTGTCTTTTCTCGTCTTCGGGCTGCACAGGATGGAACCGATCGTGTTGTTGTATGTACTGCACTGTACTGTACTGTCCGCATCTCTGTACTTGGAGCTCAGATTCGAGCAATACAAATACTTTTGAACACCTCCATTGCACATTCGAGTGGATACATTCGTTGTCTGCCTATCTGCCTTTCAACGTCGTGCATACACTCCCTCCTTCCGACTCCGCTCGACGCCCCTGTTCGACCCCCTTACCAACCCCTTTACTCGTCACCAACCCAAGAACATTCCTCAAATTCTTATCTTGAACACTCCATACCCCGGCACCCTCAGCTGCTTGCCCACCGTCCTTCATCACTCCCCTCGCCCCACCCCAACCCCAACCCCTTCCGCCCCAATGCCCCAACGTCCCACCACCACGTCCTCCCTTGTCCTGCCGCGCCTCCACCGCAACCCATCCATTCATGCCCTGCACGCCAGAACCCACAACCAGATCTTCCTGTATCGATCTGGGTATCCATTCCGCTCGATGGACGACCGAGAAGACAGGACCGCAGACCGTCGCGGTGAGAGCAGCGAGGTGAGGGCATCGCTGGCTGGTTCGGTACGGGGACACGATATAGTCCCGATATCCGGACAAGGAGCGGGAGAGGGAGGGGCAGGAGGACGAAGAGTCGACGACGAGAGCGGCTGCGGTGATGATGACACGGGGAGCGGATACGATGCAAAGACGGTACGATTCGAGTCCGCGCTTCTATTCAGGGCGGAAAACGACACAAGAGAGATTGTTGCCGTTCAATTATATAATATAGACCCGTGAATATTGGTACAGTAAGGAAGGGCCAGGCAAAAGACACTCGCTCGCTCGCTGTACTACATAATATCTTCCGATCTCCATGAAAAAGAAGCCAGTGATAGATATTTAGACTGGCTTGAGACCAACCGACGCTAAATGCCAAGATAGACTCACTCATTGCTCAAGGATGCGAGAAAGAGGGTTGAGAGAAAAATGAGTTTCAGAGATGAAAATGACTATAGGTGTAGAATGCAATGCCCCTGTTATATGGGTCGGAGCGTACGTGTATCGTAGCCGGAACAGAGACGCAGGTGGGATCAGGCCCTAGCAGCGATCGAATTCGCCGCTTCTGTGACCGTTCCCAGATTCTCGCTCCCGATCCCACCTCCACTCAACGCGCTCCCGCTCATCCTCTTCTCCCGCTTCCGGTCGACCGGTGACTTGCCGAGCCCCTTGACGGCCGATTTCGGTGTCGAGGAGTCGCCCTTGTCTTTCTGCGAGAAGTCTTTCCATTTGCGCCAGCCGTCGAAGTCGATGAGGGCCTGCATGCAGCCCCACTCCATGACCTTGCGTTCGAGCCAGACGAAGTTGACGGGCTGGCAGATTAAGAGAGAGTCAGCAAATTCGCTTCCTGCGGAAGAAAGAAGATGAAGGAGATGTGGGTATGTGACGGAGGGTTGGAGGCTTGCGCCTTACCTTTGTCAGGAAATCGTTACACCCAGCGGCCAAGGCTTCGTGTCTGTCGCTCTGCAGACTCGACGCGGTGAGCGCGACGATGATGACGGGAGATTTGAAAAGGATGGTGTTGGGCAGCTTGTCGTCTCCCTCCGGCTCGACCCCGGTCGCTGCGGCCGGCGCGCTGCTCGATGCTGACGACGTGAAGACGCCGATGCTGTTCAGTCGTTCCAGTCTGCGGATCTCTTTGGTCGCTTCCAGCCCGTTCATGACCGGTAGCTGAATGTCCATGAGGACCAAGTGGAAGCCGCCGGCTCGCCACTTGGTGACCGCTTCACGCCCATTCATGGCCGTCTGCCATCGGACTTTGAGACGCTTCATGAACGCCTCGAGTAGCTTCAGATTGATGATGTTGTCTTCGACGATCAGCACGTTGATGGGCGGTACTGCACCGTCGAGCAAACCGTCTGGGAGTGACGGATGCTCTGCACTCTTCTTGATCTTCTTGCTATCGTTGCTCTTCACTTGCGGCCGAGGAGACGCGACTCTTTGCGGCGGCGGTGTTGAAGTTCTGCGGAGCGGCTGTTCGAGGGAGGCGGGAGGACTGGGAAGAGGTGGTGGAACTGGAGCCCCATTCATGGGTTTTGAGACTTCTAGTGGGCTAGGGTCAACCTTGCTCAACTCAGACGCGATGGACCAGAGGCATACCGTTACTTGCTATGTTGGCTACAGATGTCAAGATCGTTGGAGAGGATGTGTGCTGGCGGCCATACTTCGGTCGGTGAGTGTGACGGGTGCTCCGGCTTCCAGGCGATGGGAGAGGGGGTCCTTGGCCGGAGTTGATGACGGAGATTGACTGTAACGCGGCATGGTGGGCCACTGCCGGCCCGCTGGCCATGGAAACAGATCCAGAGGGGAGGTGTGGTGAAGGGGCAGCGGGCATAGGCGGGAAGTAGTCAGTACCACTTTCGCCGGGCCGCAAGTCCTCATGGTAGTAGTATGGGACCGGAGGGCCTGCTCGAGGCGATGGCCTTGGTGTTCGCCGCTGAGGAATGTCAATGACAAGGGCTTCCTCTACGGTTTGTCCTCCAGGATAGTATGCGTCTAATGTGCGTGTGATCGGCTCCTCGGGCCCCAGTGTCTTCTCTGCATTCCCTTGACGGCTTGAATGATCCCTTGCTACTATCCTCAATATAATATCGGGAGCATCGAAGGTGCGTCCTAACGAGTTGGCGTACTTCCTCAGTATCAAGTCCCGTACATCATCCACCAAGTCATCCTCATGGATAGACACCAGCGTCGCTGAAGCTCCTGGTCTTTTCACCCAGATCTTCCTCGTTATCATGTTCGGTCGGATGTCGAGAGTAGGCGGGCCGGTGAAGTAGTCGATGTTGCCCGTTCTCGACGGGTGAGACTTTTCCGGTTGGAGTAGTGTCTTGATCAGTTGAGTCTGCGAGGTTGGCACCAGAGATTGGCGTCTTGGAGGCGGGTGTGGTCGATGTCCCGGGACCAATCTTTCAGCCTCTTCACGGTCGTGCTCCTTGCACGGTTGATTTTCCACACCCAATTGCGGTCCGTCCCTTCCCAAGAGATCCGGCGTAGGTTCTTGTACTGTCACGAGGGGGTTCGCCTTCTCAAGCGACAGAGGCGATTCGACACTCGTGTTCGGAGTCGACTGTGGGTTTTCGGTGATATTACTCTCTGTACGGACTGTTGGCGAACGCGTTGGTCTTGCTTCGTCTGTGCTGGGGATTTCGGGAAGATCTTCCTCTTCTGGCACTGGATGCTTCACTTCCTTATCGCGGCTCTTCGGTAATGACAGTGAGGCTTTGCTGCGATTGCGTCTCCCCAAGAGAAGAGGATTGTTCGAGGTACCCGCAGAACCGGAAACAGTGGATGATCGGCGTAGAAACTTTGGGACCCGCATGGCCAGATCGCTCATCACCCCTTCCGGTACGAGCTAGCGCTCGCGGGCCAGCCCAAACGGCTCTGTTGTATGTAGAGTTGAATTGAAAAGGTCATTTGATCGGCGGCGATGTTCTAAAACATTAGAAACCTTAGCTTAAAGGAACGTCTCTTGATTGTTCCACCCTTCGTTGTATGCAACAAAACATGTGTCTAGGCTGAGGGGAGGAAGCTCGCATATGTCGATGGTTGCCTTTCGCTCGGTGAACGCGGCGGCGGTGGAGGAGATTTCAACTCGATAAGTTTTGTGATGTTCGGGAACTGGGAACTACTAGGAACTTCTACGATGGAAATCGTCGACTTCAGTCTTCTGGCATCTGGATACACGTCCAAACCCCCTGAGATTGAAACAGGATGTCACATTTTACACGTTGGACGGCTTCACAGAGATTCGTGTAGCTACATACCTATACCTTGGAGTATGTAAATGTTACACCCTGATTTCGTACGTCGTGCATTTTCTTGATTTCCACATGGTGCAGACAAGCATTGATCGTGGAAATTGACCACCGCGGATATCCTAGTCTCTACCAATCATTGGCTGTGTATGTTCTTGACGGAAATCTAGCGTATGAAATCCCAGCCCAAGCTTTGTTTGGATTGCGCGCTAATCAATGTAGACGGATAAGAACGAAACAGGAGTAATCACCATGTCGAAGCTGGTAGATATCCAGAACGGTTAAGAAGTAACTCTCAATCACCAGTTTTCCCAAATGGAACTTGGCAGTACCGTCCTCATGATCTCCCAATGCCCTATCGCACTTTGCCTTTGCCATTCATCCAACATGTGTGTTTGGCCTTTCTCCATAGGACCTACGTTGACATCGCCTTCTTGTCTCTCGAACATGATGCTGTCGATCTCGTGCTGGGGGAGGAGGTAGGATAATCTAGCTCCACTGCCCAGGAAATCTGCTTCGACGGGTTTCCTGAATTCAATGACACCAGCTGTCTTGGTGCAGAAGACGACTACGTTTGTAAAGTCGTGCCGCACGTTGGACGTTGACGAAGAAAGTGGCGCAACCTCGCGGAAGATGCGGCAGGTAGGGAAGACAGTCTTGATTGTATGTATCACAAGCCTGGCTGATGGCAGTAGAAGATCGCCTGCGTAATTCTGGGTGTGATTCAGTACCACAAAAGGGAACTGCCTCGCCGAAGGGGCTAGCTTACTATGGCAACAACACCATCTGGTTTCAGCAGATGTGATAGCCCTGTGAGAAAATCCTTGGTAAACAAGGCGACGGGTTCAGCGCCGCCAGTGAAAACATCATGAACAATGTAATCGTAACGTTCGCGCTGATGCCCGGGTCGTTGGGCGGCCTCCACGTACGTCAAAGCGTCCTCTATGACGGAGACATGATTTGGAGGTAGTCCGAAATATTTGACGGCGAAGTCGTGGACAACGGGATCGATTTCGACAATCGTCGTGTTGATGCCATGAGCCATGAGCGCCGAAGGTGTCGTGCCAATGCCTAACCCACTTGGTTGCGTGAGCAACTAGCACATCTCCAAAGACGATTATGGGCGGACAAACATAACCAAAGCGTTCTTCTGGCTGTCTGTAACAGTATATCCTTCCTCCCTGCCGACCGGCTGCACCAGTCTTACGGCCTCCAACATTGCAAAAACAGCATAAATTGGTTCCCGTAACCCGGTCTCAGCGTTCGCCGGTATGTGGAGCCATTCTCCTCCTAGCAAGCTATGATCGCAACGCATCACCCGAAATCCGTCTCGCGTGTTGTCTAGGACAGATATATAACCGGTCGAAGAATCTTGACGAGCCACCAGACTGTAGTTGTTCGCATGCAGCGTCTCGTTGAGTAGTGCCGATGTAAGGCCAAGTGATATGTGGACGTTGAAGAAAGCAGAGTGTAACAAGGGAAGTATAGCAAAGAGAGTGATCTTAGATGGTAGCATCCAGGCATAGATGGAGGCTAGCACAATCTGTAACCCCGAACGGGTCAATAGAAGATTGGAACCGATATTCCTCTTCAGTACCAACGCGGAAAATTTCTGTGCTCCACTGAATAGGGCACACGAGAGTATACTCGGCCCAGCAAACCGGATGGATCCACCATACTGGCTGAGATCCAGTAGGTCCAACAGATCTCTGGCACCAAAGATAGAGAGAAACACAAGCGGAAAGTAGGTAAGAGCTTCAGTCACCAAGGGTCCATACGTAGCGCCCATCTGAGAGCTTTGGCGGAACAAAAAGAATTGGATTGTTGGGATCGAAAACGCCAGGATGGGGGTCAACTTGGCCACGTTGACTGGTAGGTAGTTCTTAAGCATAGTCTTTACCGTCATCGCCGTCAGAATGGCCGCCAGCGTCAGGGAACGGTGATATATCGATGCAGGTATGGCCCCATAAACCGGAGACAGGTTTAGCTGTGACACTGGCGAGTAGGTAGCAGCAAGCACCAGAAGCACGATAGCTTCCCATACTGACTTGACAGTTCTGCCACGCCCCCTCCGGACATCTCGAACTCCGCCACTTGCACGGGGATTCATACTAAAAATGCTGGCGTGACGATGCTACCATTGATGGTGGTGGAGATTTGTTACTTAAGCCCGAAACACTCAAAGGACTCAGTCCTTCTTCTGTAGCCAGTGCGGCTACCCGTCTGTCATTTTGCTAGGCATTCCATTGTCAGCTCAGAGAGAGAAGACATCAGAGGCCAGAAAATACCTTACTCCGTAGTCCATGGATGAATATTAGCCAACAGCTGATTGGTCTTTAAAGATTCTACGCTACGAACAGGTACTGTAGGTACCTACCTTACGGGTCAACCTGCAGGAGGCTAGCGTGCGTTCCATACCTTACCATTCATCTTCATGCAATAATAATACTAACACGGGATAATAAACTCTGGAGAGAATGAGGAGTACCACGGGAGACGTGCATCTCTCCGCATTCACACCAACACACCTGAATGACCCTGTTATGGCGAAGTTCACATCAAGACTGGCACCACCCCCTAAAACCCCAGAGATGCTCCAACGTATACGGATCACAAATCGACGGAAACGCTATCTGGACACTCACCCCGAATACTTTTCATCCTCTCTTGAGCTTGCAGGTCTGCCAACTAGTTCGGATTCATAGACGTTGTGCGCTGAGACTTTACCCAGCGCCATTATTATACGATAGAATGATCCGACGGTTTCAAACTCCCACTGAGCGTGAATCCGAAGGCCGCTCCAAGGGCTACTCCGGCGTGCTTGAGGCTGATCTCTGGCGGTCCGAAGCCAAAATGGAAGCATTAGCGAACTCCGACAGCTCTCTTGCTTTGATCTACAGGCGTGGACCCAATGGGGAGATTATCGCGGAAGATCCGGACGAGATACCTCTGAACAAAGAAGATGGGCAGAGGAGATGGCGCGACGCGATGGAGCACAGGTTCGTGCGAGGTGAGGATTCCGACTTTCGGTACGCGACTGTCGATGACAGTGAGACCTATGATGATCGAGGCATCGAGGAACGAGAAGAGGAGGAGTGGTACTTTGCGGAGGAGGAGCCCGAATGGATTCTAGACGGAGCACGGCTCGGCCAAGGAGTGGCACCGACAAAACCTGAGGGCGAAACAGGCATACAGGATTTCTAGTCAGGCATTAGCCATTGCCACAAATAAATCCACCTGTATGCTCAGGCAACGGGGCGAAACGGATTTTCATCTGTATTAGATGTTGGGTCCGCACTTCCAGAGATTGTCCAGATCGGGTTTAAAGAACGGCATACAGGTCCTCTTGAGCAACGAACAAGGATCTTCGACCAACTACTTCAGTCGTCAAGGCCGAGGGCTTTGCGCTCGAACAGTATCTAGGCTAGAGACACCCGTCTCGGGGTTACGCATGGCAGTACACACCGTGCGTAGCAAGCGACAACGCCTTGGTAACATCGGCAGGGCGGTCGATAATAATGGCCGTGAGACTTACCTTATCTTAGCAGCAGGAAAGGTGTGTGCAGGGTCACCTGGACAGCTGTTGTATGCCGCATCACGACCCTGCGAAGGGGTAAAGTGAGGGCAGCGAATCAACAACTCAAGTACTTCCAGACCGAAGAGGGAGCCACTTGTGTTTTAGACTCCTTAGACTCCGGGTTACCACCCCGCTTTCTCATGGCCAATTTACCTTAGTCACTCCAGCGCTTGCGAACGTCTATTGAAGGATTGAAGAGGTAACATGCCGAGGCAGTGTTATCCGATCGATACTGAGGCTCGGCAAGAAGATATAACGGAGTCTCCCATTGAGGTAGCTGTCCAAGTGACAGGTCGCAAGCCCAACAGGATCTGGGGGTAGCCTTGGGTCCAGGCCGCCCCAGCAGTAAGGGTGCTCCGAGGCTTGCTTCTGATATGTGGAATAACATCGGAAAGGGGAATCAACAACAATAAGAACAACAGTCAGGCTTCCACTATCGCAGCTTCTGCTGCCTGATCTCAGATACTCCGACATATCTGAAGGTATCAAATACGTTAAAGCAACATGGCATGCAGGGCAAACCCTCCTGAAACCATCACCACCGTACCTAAGGTACCTTACTCTACTTGACACACTCCACATACGTCTCACGCAGACAGACATCTGAAACACACTGCTGCTGTCGTGTCACCGATCATGGAATACCTGACCCTAAGGTACCTAAGGTAGTGGTGCATATATCAGATACAAGTAACGTTTGTAAGGTACAATTACCTTACCATACCTTACCTGGTAGTTGGGGTTGAAATTGATAAGGAAACCCTAAGGGTACCAGTTATCTTTTCGAACATGTATCGGCCCGGAAATTCTCCGACGATTCCGACAATATCAATTCGGCGGCTCTTGACAGCTTGATCGTCGATCTCCATCTGTTACCGAGTCTGTTACGAATATGCCTTAGGATGTGTTATAGGTGACCGACGGCAAGGCAACATAAATGAATGATAAAACACTTATGTACATGCTTCCTCCTTGGCTTCTATATGACAAGAAGTTTCTTCCTCTTTTTCTTCTTCTTTCTTCTTCTTCTTTTTTCTCTCCTCCCTCTTTCTCTGTTTCTCTCTCTCTCTTTCTCTCTCTTTCTCTCTCTTTCTCTCTCTTTCTCTTCGAGCACGGCCCATAGGTACATAAACGGCTGTCCCGCTGCCCCTCATCCAGTCTCGTGATTTAACCTTTTACATCACGCTTTAGCGGCTTCCATCACTTCGGACTTGGTAAGTTTACCATACCGGTAGCCTCATCCAAGTTGCAAATAATACCAAGTACAATCACAAAGTATCTTACTTTACCTCCGTAAGGTACCGGTCCCCAGGGCTCCAGCTGAAGTTGAGGTGGTGGTGGGGAAAGGTGGCCAAGACCGCTTCGTCATGATGGCTCGGCTGGCTGGGTGGATGGAAGGGACGGATTCCAATTGGTCAAGGACAATCGCCATCATCGTCTTCTACATTTGCCGGATCTTTAGTCTTCAAGCCCTGTGACGAATCGAGGAGCCCAGGAAGCCGGACCTTTGGACACTGGCTGGCAGATGGCGGAACGCTACCTACAGAACGGATCACACCACCTTACCGTCCATCAGGCACAAATAGGCAGTACTTGTCGCCCGTTTTGAGCAATCTTATCAGGGGTTACTTTGTGAGATGTGATGGCAGAAGGACCGCTTCCTGGTGGTATGCAGCAGTACTGACCTCTCGCATGCCCAGATCTTACCTCAAGGTACCCTGTCATGAAGGGTTGGCAGCCGTTCGTTGCGGGTACGTCGTACAGCTTCGGAATGCCAAAGAAAGACTCGAGAACGGGAGAAGTACTTGTATGTATCTGCACCCACGAGTGAGTCAAAGCCAAGGTTACTCTGCTCAAGGTAGGCATGCACTTCTACTTCTGCATGCGCGTCTGCTGCAAGTCCCGTCTGCTGTCGGCAAACCGGTCATCCATTGATTGAGAAGGAGAAGCAGAAGAGAAGGAGAAGCAGAAGGAGAAGGAAGAGGAGGAGGAAGTGGAAATTGGATTGAAATGGATGGCCAGCTGCTGCTAATATCAAGAGATGTGAGCGATGCTTCAACATCCATACTCACACTCAGCCAACACTGAGGGACCGGCCATACAGGTCCTCACAACCACGTACCCTAGAGTAGCTTAACGTTACCCATCTCAAGCGTCCGGAGCGTGAGTGATCGCTCTCTATATAGGTAGTTTGGCTTTGTACCCTACACAGTAAGGGCTTCGTAGATACCTAAATTACCATGACCGACAAAAGCCCTTCATCATAAGGTAGGTCGCCCATCAATGACTTGGATACTTGTACCTTGGGTTATATGATTATAGTACTGTAGAGTATAGCACAGCGGAGAGAGCGCGATCTCTCTGTTCATCGCGGGGCAGCTGATGGTAAGGTATTTGTACCTCTCCTCCTCTTTACCTCTTTTGCTTTTTCTTTTTCTTCTTCTTCTTCTTCTTCTTTTTCTTTTTCCATCAGTTCCCATTTCTTTACATTTCGTCCCCCATGCGCCGCCGATTGGGGTGGAGACCTTCTTAGCCGCATCGCATACGGTAGGCCCGTTGACGCCTGTCTTCCTTCCTTCCTCCCATCTCCTCACACCATTCCGGAGAGCTCCACATTGCCTTGGAGCAAGGCAGTCACTGTGAGCGCCTTGTGCGTTCTCTGTCTGTCTGTGTCTCATTCTCGTTCTCAATCATTCCGACGATCCACTCCAATCTGACAGCCTTCCATCTTCGGACCTTTGCGCGTCGGGTTGTCTCTGAAGGCTATAATCATCCCTAAACTTTCTTGCCCACCTTACCTTACGACCAAGCTCTCGCGCGCACTACAATCGCCGCTTATCTACTGGACATCTTATGTGGAGGCAAGTACCTACCTTACCCAACCCAAGACCCTGCGCACTTAACTACATACCTTACTTATCTACCCACCTTGCCTACCTACTCATTTTGCCTGCCTGCCTGCCAGCCTTAACTTACTTTAACTCACAACCACCAGCGGTGCGCTGACTTCCGGTCGCATCTACCTTACCTTAACCCCCCTCCCTCCCGTCAAGTCATCCTGCTTCTCCTGCGCCCTCTGTCTCCGCATCCTCGACGACACACTGATCCACCGAGGCGCCTCGAGTCGCGAGCATCCACACCACTCCGACTCCTTCCGCGCTGCAATCGCGACTCGATCGCGATCTGACAATTGCCAAATTTGGCAAAGACACGCAAGGTGGTCGTGTTTGCGCATGCGGAGGGGTTGATAAAGCTTCTTGACTTCTGACGCTGACAAGCACGGCAAGGCGCGTACCTCACTTCGGCATGAAATAAACTGTCCCTATCCTGTCACGACACGTTCTCGATACCGACTCATACCGACCTCTCGCGATTCAGCTGCAGGTCTCAGAAGGTTCTCCCGAAGTTTGTCAAGACGTCTCCTACTCCTTGCGCCTTTACTCGTAACCTTACGCCTACCTCCCCCTGCCTCTGAATCCTGAATCACACCGCAAGGTCGAGGTTGCCTTTATTCGTTATCGCCTGAAGGAATGGCCGGAGGCTCAATTGGGCAAAGCGAACCAAGCAACGTGAATTCGGCGTCGAGCAGTCAATTCACTCGAGCGTCGTCTTCTTCGTCAACCTCCTCTCCGCCCCACCTTGCCGCCGATTACAAGAAACCTGCTCCCTGTCTGCATACGATGACGGCCGAAGTTTACGTCCCATCCAGTTCCCACTCGCAGCAACCGCTCGGTGCGGGGCAATCTTACGCCATGTCACCGAGGAGCCACAGGAGTCACTTTGACAGTCAGAGCCCGCCAGCGCCATTGTCGGTAAGCCCTGAAAGAGGCGGCGTTGGAGCGAGTGCGCCAGTGTTGTCAGCAATCCTTTTAAGGAAGCTCCCTCGAAATACGAGCCATGAAGCGCTCAGGAGCATGCTGCTCTTCGCCAAGGACTTCATTGATGGCGATTTTGTCCCCAACGACATTACGGACGACAACGGATTCCTTTCTGCCATCGCGCGCTTTCGAACGCTCGGTGCCGCACAAGATGCAAGAGCGATGCTCAATGGGAGACCGAACTCGACGAATGACGCAAACATGGTGGTCGAGATTGTGCATGGACCAGGCAGTGGTCCGTTCAGCACGAGGCGAAATACTTTCGACAATGCGAACAGCCGCGGCGTCACAAGCTCGAGTTCATCACTAGGTTCGGTCGGTGGGCAGAACATCCGCCAATCCTCGCGCTTTAATGGGACTTTCCAGAGCATGGAGCGAATCTCCCCTCCTGCCGGGGCACTGTCACTGAGCGGTGGCTCGAGCTTCACCAGCAGCGACTTCCCTGTCCCAGACAGCAACTCACATTTCCACAATCTTTTTTCACCCCAGTCACCCATCGGCGGAAATCCAAAGACCGAAGGGCTACGGATGTCGGGCAAGGCCGTCATTGGCGAAGACGCCGTCGACGACGAAACCGGCGAATTATTAAAGGATCCTGTGGCATACGCCAAGAATGGCTCGTCCGGACAGATGCCGCGACGTACGACCAACCCGCAGCTCCCGGTTTCGCGCTTCGCTGGTCTCTCGCTCACTGCAAATGGTGTCACTTCCCCACCGATGCAAAGCCTGGCGTCACCAAGACCTATTGCATCCATGCAATCGCCTGGTTCCACGATGTCTGCGACTGGCCTCGGCAACCTGGGACCCAATGCGAGCTACCAGATGGCGAACCAACATTATCAGCGCCATAACTATCCCCCTGTCAACCCAGCGGACCAAAATCCACCTTGCAATACGCTCTACGTAGGTAATTTACCGATTGACACTTCCGAGGATGAACTCAAGGCGATGTTCTCCAAGCAACGGGGCTACAAGCGCCTGTGTTTCAGGACCAAGCAAAACGGACCGATGTGCTTCGTCGAGTTTGAGGATGTGTCGTTTGCCACGAAAGCGCTCAATGAACTGTATGGACATCCACTCCACAACAGTGTCAAGGGAGGAATCCGCCTGAGCTTCTCGAAAAATCCTCTGGGCGTTCGGACCGGGCAACCGGGCGGTATGGTCCCCGCAGCACCAATGTCGCCGCAAGGCCCGATGCTAGGCTTCGGCGGAATTGGCACTTCCTCCAACCAGCCCTTCGCTACCGCGAGTGGCCCCCCACCGGGGCTCGCATCTCCTCCAGGTCTCGGGACGAGTACCGGTCCTAACAAGGGCGGGATCAACACCGTCGGTCCTCCTAATGGAGGCCCACTCGGCGGCTCTTTCGGGAATACCAACCTTGGGACGGCAAGCGGTGGGATGGACGTCATGAAGGGGCGTTCAGTGACAACTGGACCCACTTTCGGCGGATTAGGTAGCTCCTGGAACGGTATGGCTGGTGGCTTGCCAGACTACATGATCGGACGATGAGTCATACGAAGCCTTACCGCTGTCTGATTTCGTAATGTATGATGACTGGTAGCGTCAGGCGCATTGCTACAGGCGCACTGGATTTTTGTTTTTTTCTCTTTTACCTTCGATGTGTGCGATATTGAGGCTTCCTTTCCGGATAGGTGCAGTGCACAGGCATATGATGGTGGGATTCCTTCCGGGTCGTTATACGAAGGTACGGGAGGATCCTTCGGCTGGCTTGTGTTTCAGAGCATATCGCGACGATTCCCACTTTTGCATCGAATATTATGGAGCATAAACTCATCTCGGTGGCATGCGCTGGTGTTGGCTCCTCTGTCTTCTGTCGTTTCTCACGCTATCTTTCATTGCCGGCTAAAGTTCCAGCTCTTTTTCTACACGCATTCGAGTGCAAAAGCGGCTAACGGGCAACTGTGAACATCCGAACCGCTGGACAGCAATATCACGTGCAATGTCTTCCTTCCAGCTATACAGGGGGCTTCTACTTCACGGCGTTACTTCACAGCGTTACTCCACTAGAGCTTTCTCTGCAATCTGCCTCTAAATTCCCCGACCAGCGTGGTTGACCACATTGCGCTTTTGTTTGCAGCATTAGCTTCGAAAACTGCCGTCAACTGAGCATTGCAATCGGAATGTTGTGAGGGGGCATGTAATTTAGTCGCTGTTGGCCGCTGCTGCCAACCACGGGCCTTTAATTGAGGCAACCTTCTGTTCTCTACAAAGCACACTTATGAGCACAATCCCTCAGCTTGAAGCAATCAAGAAGCGTTCTCAGAGGTTGACCCTTCACTGTGATGTGTCACACCACATATTTGAATCATGAAAGGGGAAGGCGAAATGATATCTTATGGCACAAAGTCTTCCTTCATCTAGTGAATATAAGTTCATCCCTTCCAAAAGGTAAGTTTAAAAGCCTGAAGCTTTGGAAGTCTCGGTCTAGGCGAGGACTCACTTTGTATTGTAGGACCTTAATCGACACTATTCGTACTGTACTCGTAGGTTGGTAAACATAAGAAGTGCACGTGATCTCACATATTAACCGTGCCGAAATTTCCCTTCACGGTCAACAACCCCTGCATCAGCGATTTCGAGGTCATCAGCTCCAGAAATCCTACGAGTCAATACAGATCCTCTCTACGCTCAAGTTTTAGAAGATGCCTCCACGATTACGAACGGTCTATCTACAACCCGTTATTCAATCCTCTCCCTCCATCAAACCAGCATGTCAGTGCCTCTGCAGACGACAATCCAATCCCCGTCAATTTTCAACATCACCGCAGTATGCCACGCGCCTACGCCGGACCATGTTCCGGTGGCTGCAAGGGCCTGGCGTAGCCTTCAAAGACCCTCTGCCCGGCTCCACAAACTACCTAAATGCCTACGACGCCAGCGGCCGACTGTTCCGCGTGTTGGAGAACGCGCGGGTACGTCCGGCCGACGAGACGGCTTCGGCGGTCCCCGGTGAGGACGAACTCGGGACCACCCTTGAGAAAAACATTGCCGGCGACAACGAATTGCCAAGGGAAACGCAGCAGGATCTCATGCCGTTCCCGCTGAATCGGAACTTTAGCAGCCAGGCGGTGTTAAGCGAGGAATTAAGGGAGGAGATTTGGGCGAGGGTGGTGCTGGGCCGGAAGAGCGTGAAGGTCGTGAGTGCGGAACTTGGTGTCGAAATGAACAGGATAGGGGCGGTCGTGAGGCTGAAGACCGTGGAGAAGGAGTGGATACGGAAGGTGCGTCGAAACTTTTCTCCCTCTCCGCACCATCAATTTCCGCATGCGTCGGTTACATGATGAGACACAAGTAAAAATTCGATTAGTCTTGAAGACTACATCCATGGTTACACACATACACGCTTTGCGAGCCTCTCTGAATATATCCACTCACTCATACCCGATCTGTCTCAACATGGCACACACGCGACAGGGGATGCTAATCCTTAATCTTGAAACATGCAGAACAAACCGCTCGCCCGCCCCTACGCCCGCGCCGTACTCGCCATGCTGCCCACCACCCCCTACCATGCCAACCTCGTGCCACGCCCGCACGAGTCCATCAATGACCTCCCCGTCCACCAAGCCACGCTGCAGCAAATCTTCCACCCGACGTCCGAATCCCGCATCTTCACCCGCCGTGACGCCGCCAAAGTCTTCGACGAGGCGCTGCTGCCGGCTGACGACCGGATTCCGCATCCGGAACTAATCGAGTTGGAGCGCGAGAGGATGGAAGGGGTGGGTCGGGACGAGCGTATCGCACGACAGCGGGAGCGGATCAGGGTCGAGAAGGAGAAGAGAGATGCGAGGGAGGCGGCGAGGAAGGCGAGGGAGGAGAGAGATGTCACGGTCGTGACGAAGCCGGGGGGGAGGTGGGAGTTCCGGTTTCGAGAGATCCGGGTGGATGATGTGGGGAAGGATGGGAGGGGGGAAAAGGGTGTCGGTTGGAGGTACGGAATTCCGCACGAGGACCGGAAGAAGGGGCAGGTGAAGATTCCGACGAGGGTTGGGTGACGTCAACGGACGGCGGGCGTGTTTGCCGGAACGCAGCTTGAGTGGCGGCTACATACTTCTCGGTGCATGACCTGGATTCTGGAAAATACTCTGTTACGTGGACAATCAGATATCCATTCTCATTTCCGAGCATAGCGCAGCAGTCAGTATTCACGTGACCGTCACGGGATGACGGGACAAAAGCAGAAGAGAACTTCATGACTGTTTGGATGGACGATGAGCTCCTATTTCTCTTCAACCATGCAATATAACACACGCTCCCCTTCGGAAAGAACGTAACAGCGCTGGCGCCGCACGAGTCCTACAAATCGGCAGACCGATTGCCGAACGGAAGCAGAATCACAAACACCCGAAACCGAACGCGCCCAGAAACGCCCTTGTCGCTGCCAATACGCCCGAGCAGCTCCTTTCATTCGCTGTGGCCCGGGAGTTGACCCCGGCGACACTGCCGATTACCTTCCAGTACCGCCTCGTCGCACTCATGCGACGCTGCCCGCAACATTTGATTGACTCCACGCCCACCTCTTCCTTGAGGGCTGCACTGTTGAAGATGGTGCAGGCGTCCTTGCCCCTGAACCCCTACTCGATGGCTTGGTTTACGTCCGTTCCCTCCTCCCAACACTCACCTTTGTCGTCACTCCTCGAGTCTTCTGCTTCGTTCGCCCTGGAGGACATTCTAGGCCACCCGCAGTGGCATCCCGAACCACGGTGGCAGAATGACCTGAAGGCTCAACAACATCCCGAGGAAGGCCCACTTGATGCCATCATTCCAGCATACGAGGCCTTCAGGATTTCGGGGTGCGATAGGGCCGCGGAGATGGCTTTGGGAGCTGTCGTAGAAGCCGTAAGTGATTCCTTTGAGGATGTCGGCGTAGACGGAGTAGCAGACCAGTAGATAAAAGACAGGTCTCGTGACGAACCATGTGATTATGAAGACCTGCCAAGGCGAAATCGCAGGTGACTTGGTACCGCATGTACTCCAGCATCTTCGCTAATTGGAAACTGGGACATCTTACGTGATTCCCAGACCCGTGGCGGATGAGTTAATAAAAGCACTATATCTGGACATCGAATAGACAGAGAATGAAATCGTTGACTGACAACGGTACAGCTGCAGTTGGCCAAGCTTGGTCATGTTGTTCTTACAGGTATATCTTCCGCGACGACAATCAATAAGGGCGAGCATCGGACGGAATAATTTGCCCTTCACCGCCAACGTCTCCTGTCAATAAGCAGGGGCAGACAGTCTCGGCGTATCATCAGACTACACAGTACCAAGCTTACAAGTAACATCTTATTTGACTGGTAACAATCTGCAAGAGGAAACACTGCTTCATTATTGAGACACTATAGGGAGGCCGGAGAAGGAATTATCAAACGCGCGATTCCTCGAAAATTCCAGTCAAGACCGCTCGAATAGCTAACCCGGTCACGCCACCCTGCACCATGACACCATGACATTCATACTGCAAGCCACTTGCAGACTCGTCTCCCTCATGACACCCAGAGCCATCCTGTAGACTCTTTAGTTGTTTTGCTGACTGTTGAGGATACGCAGAATGGCTAGGAAGAGGTTGATGATATCCAGGTAAAGAGAGATGGCGGCGGCGATCTCCTCTTCGACATTATAGTGTCTCATGACTAGCTGAGTGTCGACCAGAATGTAACCACTGAAGATGAGCGCGGCAACTCCACCATATGCCAACTCGGCGGTACTGTTGTACGGGAAGAAGGCGGCCATGAATCCAAACAGGATAAGCGCCCAGAGACCTCCAAAGAGATATGGCATCCAAGAGGTGAAGTCGTACTTTGTTTGGCATGCGAACAGAGTAAGGGCGACAAATATTCCGAGTGTAAGGATCAAAGCTTCCAGAACGACTTTGGTTTGGTAGAAGGACACTATCACCGAGATGGAATACGCTTCCAATGCCGTAAAGCCGCTGAGGAACAGTAGGTTCGTCGGGTAGGACTTTCGTTTCCAGAAGGTGAGTAGCATGAATCCGATGGCACCGAAAAGCGAGATCCACATCATCCACTGGTTACTTTGGATCCAGCGCTTGTAGCCCGTACTGTAGAACGACACCGAGCTGAGGATAGCGGTCGCAAGGATCTGAGCGGTTCTAGGTACATGTTTAGCCATCCGACGCCAATCCGAAAGATGGTGGCGACACCTACAAGATAGCATACACCTTACGGACGAATTGCATCCGTATGGGAAGCGTGGCCTCCGCGACAGACCCACCAAACTGACCACGACGTTAGTCTCAAGTCAAACACCAACGGGACTAAGACGTGATGGTTGTAAACTAACCTTGAAATCATCTGGGACGTTATCATCTTCACTTCGCGGCCCTCCGAGTAGAGCATCGCTGGTGGCACTGGCCTCAGCTTGGTATGAGGGGGGCGCCTGGGTGTAATTTGTCTCTTCAAAAGAGTCACGCTGCGGCGCTGGTTGATACTTGGTGTTCGAAGACATTCTTGCGTGAGAAAGATGAGGTAGATGGAGGTGAAGAGGTCAGGTCATGGGAGACGCTGTGAGATGACATAATATACGTCTGGCAGCGAAGCGAGGCACATGCTGTGGCTAGTGTGTTGGCGCTGACTTCACACGTGACATATCCTGATGGAAAAATCCCAAGTGCAAATGTATTGGATACTTTAGGTTGAACACCTGGAATTACCTGTACCTCAGTATCGCGTACCTTACATACAACTTCTTGGTCAAGTCTTACAGTCATGACAGTGCTGGTCTTCCAATGGTTGACGGCTACTTCTACCCAGTTATAGGCCTTGGGTTTGCATCAGATATGCGTAAAAGACTACCACGGCCAGCGCTGGAGGGACTCAACGTTTTAAACGACAAAGAGGATATCCCGCTAACAAATTAATAATCCGCAGGGAAACAGAAGAAGTACACCTCGAAAGAAATCTTAGGCCTGAAGTTGAAGAAGTTCAATGGTCCTGGGCAACACTACCACCCTCAGGTTATCGGCGTGTCGCAGCTCGGAGATACTGCCGTTTCACTCGAGCTCACAACCATCCCAACCCAGTCGATTGTCAGCTTGTCCTCCCGACACCTTGTCCAACGCTAGAGACTTTCAGGTTTCTCTAGGCGGCGACTTCGCCATTCATGTCATCCATATGGCTCTGTTCCCGATGCATTCTCGCCTCAATTTCTTTCAGCTGACTCTCGCGAGCTAGCAACTCTTGCCTCTTTTCGTTGATCTCCCTCTGCACCTTGACCTCGATTTCTCGGAGCTTTTCTTCCTCACGGCGAAGCTGCTCCTCCTTGAGACGGACTGACTGCGAGGCCAAGTCCTCGGGGTTCATCGAAGAGTCGCTGTTACTTCCAATGACAGTCAGTGATTGATGAGCTAGCCGAAACGCAGGGTTGCACTCACGCAGCAGCACCACCATCCACACTCTTGCTAAGTTTCTCTGTTCTGTAATTCTCGTAAAGGAAGTCGTGGGTAATTTCTTTGAGGTCTGCAAGATGGCTGTGTAAAAGGGCGCTTCGGATGGCCAGAAAGTCGGAGTGTCGTGGGTTGTCGACCTCTACAACGCCCCATGGATACTGCCTGGCCCTGACCCTCCGGCCTCCGATTTCAACCACTTCCTCGGAGCCCACAATGGCGAAAGGCATCAAGCCCCGCAGCTCAGCATTTTCCTCGACCGTGTCCTCATCATCTTCCTCAATGTCGTAAGGGAAGTTATACACGGGAATACGGTAGTGCTCAATGTCCTCCATGACAAGCTTCTTAGATTCGGCCAATTCCGGTGGGGTGAGGGAATCTGCCTTGCCAATCACCGGAATGACGTTCACACGAGGCGATAGGCGCTTCATGAGCTCGATATCCAGTTCTCGAAGGCTAGACGAACATGAATGAGTACAGTATACAGATGTAGATGCAGACACACTGACCCATGACCAGTAGGGGTGATGAAATAGAGCAGAGCATGGACACGGTTGTCCCTAAATCTTGGATTGCGCTTGATCCGCGATTCCTCAGCGAGAATGTCATCGTATTGACGCTCAAGGTATCCGACAATCTCAGAAAAGCTGCGCACTTATGAGTGCACTGATCACGCCACAACCGGGGAAGTGGGGGACGAACCTTGCTTCATTGTCTATCTGATCACCAAAGCCGGGAGTGTCGACTATGGTCAGTGAGATACGAGTTCCCTCTTCATCCAACTCGAGCTCTAGACATCACTTGAGTAAGACACCTCCTTTCTCCAAAGATTCGGGCAAGAACCAAATTCGTACGCACCGACCGTGATTGGTTTGATCCTCACACCCTCCTCCAAGTGTGCATTTGTGGCATCGTCAGCATCCTTGCCTTGCAGAACCTTCCGGCCACAAAGGGTGTTGACGAAAGTAGTCCGGCCTAAGCAGCAAGCAATATTCAGTATTGTTTTATGGCCCTTTCAATACGGTGATGGCTGAGTATACCTGTCCCTGATGCACCGCAAACCATCAAGCAGAACTGTATACCCTTCTTCACATTCTTCTTCCGTCGCATCTTGATCTGCACGAATGATAGATCAGTAAGAGCAAACCAGCGATTGTCGCTCTAGACTGAGTGGGTTTAGGGGACGGTGAAGCGTTGAGCATCAGTCGGGAAGACAGTACCGCGTTCAGTGGAGAAGACATTCTCTGACTGCGTATCTCCGACAGAATTGGCTTTGGTTCGTGGTTCGTGATTCGATATGGGTATGAAGCGTGGTGATACTGGCAATGTTATGACTTTACTAGTAGTACTGTTGAGCAGGATAATTTAGGAGGTTGTCAATGTTGCAAAAGGCGATCTAAGGGGTACGAAGTACGAAGTACCCAAGGTACTGTCCAAATTAGGTAAAGCGACTCTCGGGTGAGGAGGCAAGCGTCTGTCCCCCTATTCCAATAATGTCCCTCGAGTCTCGACCAATCAGGCAAACAGAGACTCGGGAACAACGATAATATTACCTTGACAATAATGTGGGTAACTTGACGCTCCTCAGACGAAGACGTGTACAACTTGCTCTGAGGAATCGCGTTCTGATGGCGGAACTAAGGATGTAGGACCATATATGATACCTGTGGACCTTTAAACAAATGATGCGTGGGTGAGTGTGAGGCCGTCACATGTTACATAATTGCCACCCAGTCAAGCCAGCCACCCAGTTGAGCCACCTCATTAGCCACAAACATCCTCATCAACATTGTCATTCACCTCATCATCATTACACATTTACAATGACCTCAGATGAATCAATTAAGTCAATTTCTAATATTTTCACACAATATAATCTTGTCTTAACTGATTTAAACAATGATTCATCAGTTTTTCTTTGCAAGATTGCTCAAATCTATAATTTATCTTGATTTACTTTATAAGCTCATTGAAAAGAAAGATAATCAATAAAGATCTTTTAAATAAATCAATAATGATTGTCAATGTATGAGAAGAATGCTTTAATTTAATGAATCAATATTATGACAGCTTAAGAATGATCTTCATAAATTAAATAGTTAAAATTTATAATAAAGCACTTAATGATAGTCAAAGACAATCTGAATTCTTTAAAACAACATTGATATAAGAATTTTTTATGTTGATATTCAGACTTTAAGACATAATATAGCTGCAATCTTAATTAGAATTAAAAGAATATCAGAAATTTTAAAATTATTTAAAAATAATTTAATTTATACAACTTTATGTGAATTCAGCATGATATTTTGAAGTCAGATATATATAATATAAATAAAAAGAAATTTGCAATAAGCATTGTAGACAACTTTAAAGTTTTAATATAATGTATAGAAGCATAAGCTTTCAGTATTTAGACTGACAATTAAAATTGAGTATTTCTTATTAAGTATATATTATTTAATGACATTACTCTTTCACTTTATTTCATTTTCAAGAGCAAGCTGATACAACAAACATAACTAAACTTTATTAAGAATAATTAAACTGTTCTATAAGTCAGTAATAATGACTAAACTATTAATGCAATAAAGCTTTAGTGACTTAAGATCTTCAATTTACACATTAAAACTTAGATTTAAGACATTCATTAATTATTAATATTGAATAATTATAAAAATTATATCTTTACTGACTTTATTCAGTACTGCTGTGATCACAGCATTGTAACTTTATATCTTTCTTTATATTTAATTCATTTACTGCAGTCATTAAATGTTAAAGTCTTTAAGTCATTGAGTAAGATCTATAAGAAATGTATTTATATTTATTTACATTATGAGATCATCAATATCAACAAGCTAAACTTTCTATACTACTATTAGAAAATTAAATTGACAGCAATTATGACTCAGAATGTTCTGAATGCATAATGAGATGTAGATCTTATTTTATTTAATTCTTTCATTATTATTTTAAAATTATCTTGATCAAAGATCTCATTCTATGTTTTCTTTATGAATTTCAATGAAGTTCAAGTCAACATCACTGTCACATTTAGTACAGCAACTCAAATCAATCAGTTTGTAAATGAGATCATAATAAATATGACATTATTATTGCATATATGTATCTTAAATCTAAAAGACACAGCTCTGACAGCTGTGACAGATAAAACAGTTCTACAGTGAATTAATTAGAAGCTGCTTGACAAATAAAAGCAACAGTGAAAGAAGCAGTCACAAAAGAGTATTGAAAATGTCTGAGTTCTTACTGTTGACAAGAATAGAATTATGATGCAGAAGGCAGAGAAGAAGACAAAGAAATTGACTGATAAAACAGTTAGATATCATGCATTAAAAGATAAAGTTGAATTTGTGAAGCTGATCTGAAAGAAAATGCTCATGAATAATTCAGTTTTCATGTAGTTAGTCTAGGGAGGTGGTAATCTCAATAATTCAAGGTGTTTTGACAAGGGTTAATTAAGTGACAGTGAGGTGGCTTGACTGGGTGGCTGGCTCGACTGGGTGGCGATTACGTTTTACTGTACCTGGGTACCGTAGCCGCCTCCCCATGGAGCCGCAGAGGAAAGAACATTGACCCATATCATAACCATAACAAGCTTACAAAAATACGTCCCACTGCCCAACACAAAAAAGAACTAGATGAACATATATACTCTGGATGCACTCGGTCACTTGGAAGTCTAACACGACGGTTTCATTCGTACCTCTAGATTCACACTCATATGAGTGATCTACCAGCCTCAAGATACATCCCTTACTTGTAGGTATTGATATTTGTTGTAACTATTTGTATTAGCACTTTTCATTTAACAGAGTGCTTTTGCAGGCCTGATACATAGGTCCCGAGATGAGGATCAGCCTTGAACCTCACTCGACTCAGATCTCCGTAGTGCCATGAATACGCGACGAGCAATTGACGACTCTGCCGGTCCTGTCTCGTTGTCGGCAGCTTTCAATCAAGACAAGAGCTGCTTTTCAGTTGGCCTTGATAGCGGCTTCTGCGGTACGAACTCCACGTATGCTGAATATAGCCGCAGCAAACCAGATTGTGACTGCATAATGACCGGTCGTTGCAGTTTTCAACTCGGAGCCATGCGAGCTCAAGGTCTCTCGAGGTGCGTGCAAGTGCAGCATCACTTGGCACTGGAAATATATAGTCCGATATCTTCTTGCGGACAACCATTAACTGATCTTGGGTTGCTACGCAGACTTCAACGCCGGGATTGGAACTGCTGAAATGCTGGGCAGGACCAACTACATCGCCCTCGTGGGCGGAGGGAAACAACCTAAGTTTCCACAGAACAAGGTCGGTAAGACTGTCCACCTGAAATCATCGTAGTCTGGTAATAGTCATTGACCGAGGTCGTTGCTCAAGGTTGTCATCTGGGATGATGCAAAGCAAAAATCCGTCATTACCCTTGAGTTTCGCACCCAAGTGCATCGCGTCCGGTTGTCTCGTTCACGGATCGTCATAGTCCTCCAGAACAGTGTCCACATGTATGCTTTCTCATCCCCCCCTGAAAAGCTCTCGGTGTTTGAAACGGCCGACAATCCCCTCGGTCTTTGCTGCTTAGGGGAACGAGTACTGGCATTTCCAGGCAGGACACCCGGGCAACTTCAGATCGTGGAGATAGGAAGTGGCAACGTAAGCTTCATCCTGGCACATGGGTCGCCTTTGAGGGCTATGGATCTTAGCCCTGACGGCGAGGTTCTAGCTACGGCAAGTGAGATGGTATGTTTTCGACCGACCATGAGTCAAGATCGCCGAGATTGACACGAGTGATACATAGGGAACACTCATCCGCATCTTCTCGACAAGTAACTGTGCCCGGATCGCCGAGCTGCGCCGTGGAATTGACCATGCTCTGATATTTTCAATCGCAATATCCCCATCAAGCATGCTTGTTGCTGTCACTTCTGACAAGTCTACATTACATATCTTCGACCTTCCCAATCCGTTACACCCTCCCCACTCTGATTGGACGAATAACAGCAAGCAATATAGTTCCTCTAGTAGTGCTGGCGGCATCGGAACAGGAGACGAAAATGGTAGCCAAAAATGGGGCATTTTGTCTAAAATTCCATTGTTACCCCGGGTTTTCTCGGACGTCTACTCATTCGCATCTGCGCACATCGAGACTGGGGATGACCCGCAATTGGCTTCCGCTGGAGCAAGTAGTTCGGTCGTGGGACCGATCCCGGGCATCCCAGGGGGAAGACCCCCAAAGGGAATCCTAGGGTGGACCAACGACCATACCGTGATCGTGATCGGGGCTGGTCACGATGGTCGTTGGGAAAAGTTCATCATCGGGGAAGCGGAAGATGGCAAGCGACACTGTGTCAGGGATGGTTGGCGGAGATACCTAGGCGGAGCATGAGCCAGCTTGAGCAGGGAGTTCATTTGTGAGGCATTGAACTTGGTTATGATCATGACTGCATAACACCTGCGTTATACACTGCCAAAGAAAGGCTGACAGCGAAGTGGATACCAAACGGGGTGTAATATTTCCATGCCGCCATAGAAGTCTAGCTCGAGCGCAGACTATGCTTTGCATGGGCTCAGCTTTAATGATTGTGCCTTCTTCTCGTCGGTCACTGCCGGAAAGACGAGGTGATCTTGAATAGCTGTTTTGATATTCAGGATCGATTATGAGTATAGTCAGCGGGTGAATGAGATATGTTCTCTAAGCTGCCCACTTTGTCCTAAATAGTCCGGCCAGCTCCTCAATCCTGAGTCATAGCACGATAAGTCGGCCTAGTCAAGTTCTGCTGACTGGGGATCTCAGGAGGAGTTTTAGGCTTAATGCGGGAGCATGCCTCCGATCACTCTCGGCATAAGCAACATAATTTCGATTCTCTGTTAAGGCTGGTATATTGGAAGAATGAGCGAACTGAGCTGGTGGTAACTGTTCGTTCGGACAACCTTGCAGGCACGTAGGAGCTGTGCCTCCAACTTCATGACAGTCACACGCCTGTGCAGTAATGGTAAACCACTCAGTCCTTATCTGTATCTATCTTAGACTGCTCCCTTATTGTAAAACGTTAGAGTCAATGTGCCATTGAGGATTTCCTATCCTAGGAACAGGCCAGAATCGGCCTGACCTGGTCCATTGCTCTGAAGAGGCTCAGGCTTGATAGTTGGTGGAAGTCGATTACAAGCCTCCCAAGTTTGTCGCTGAGACTCCGTCTCAAAGACTACAGCTACTCAAGGGCGATTAACCACTTGCTGCCCTTGAGTTTATAGGTTCTTGCCAACAAGTACCTCGTACTGTTGAGTGTCGAATCAACTCTCTCGGCACAAGATAGGAGGACTAGTCAGATTATGTTTAGCGTTTCCTTTGATCGGGAGTTTGTCTTTATTCATCTCTTCGGCGTCCCGGGGAGGATCGCTTGTGATCTTGTCCGTCTTTGTGCCGCCGGAGATGTTCGCGGCTTGTATCCTCCAGCCTGTCCCGGGAATTGGGTCGATGACGATGCTCTTCCTGTCGAACATGTCTATCGCCGTCCTTCTCACTGTCGCGCCTGTGCCGCCGATGATGGTGTTGATGATGGTGCCTGCTTCTTCCGCCTTCGTGAGTCCGACATTTCTCCTGGCGAACTTTTCCCAGCTCAGTTTGGATGTCCTCTTCCCTTTGTCGGGCCAAATACTCCTTCATCGGATCATCCTCGTCATGATCCTCAATCGACATGCCCAGCTCTTTGTCCGTCGTGACTGCCGACCTGCCATGCCTTGCGCCTGCAATGTCTCCGCTCAATCTTCTCTTCCTTCTTGCCCCCGCTTGAGTTTGGTCAGAATCACCGTCGCCTCCAGGATTATCGCGGTTTTTAGCGTTATCCCCGATCTCCTCAGTGTCCTTCCGTTTATATCGAGTGTGATCTACCTTCAAGATTCTGCCCATTACATTCGCCCCGCCCAAGTTGTCAACTGCCAGGTCGGTACTGCGTTGATCCTCATATTTCAGAAAGGCGAACCCTTTGCTCTTTCCAGTATCCTTGTCCCGTACGAGATTGACATGAACAGGCTCGCCAAATTGTGAGAAAATTGTAATGATGTCGCCTTCCGAAAGATCAAAGGGTAAGCCCCCAATGTAAATGTACGCTGTGTCCCGGTAGTCTGCGTGCCAGGAAGCTTCAGTAGACCTAGAAACCGAATATCAGCTCCGAGTCGCGGTGGTCATGGCACAACCTACACTCCATTTTCCAGCTCGCGCTTGTTGAGCGCTTGAATTTCCCGGATTGTATTCATGTCACTCCGGGATACTCTGTTACACCTCTGGATATGACTGCAGTCGAAAGAACAACATTACTATTATGATCTGGTAGAGAAAGCTCTCCTATAAGCAATCACAGTAGAAGTGGGGATGGTTTTGGCCGACGGACAGGCGCCTTGCCCGGTGTTTAGCACGCCAGTGACAGGGGACGCAACGGAATCTGGTACGAGCACAAGGTCACGGTGAGGAGATTTGATTTGACTCACATAGAACTCTGTCAGGGCCACAAAAGAGATCAAACGAACTCTCCCAGCTCAACGACAGGGACAACAAATAGTCTGTCAGAAGCAGGTGATGATGTTGGATCGGAAGACACGGGCAGCGGGCACAAGCAAAACCGCGACGATTAGTGATTACGAGGCCAGCAAACATCCGAGAAGTCACGATGGCCCGAAGAACGAAATATGGACATCAATGTTGGACGGGGTTGCGAGCGGGAAACGACTACCGAAAAGAAATATCCTTGTACTAGGTGCTTAGACTCCAAAGGCGTCCTTCAGCACTTGGTTATAAATGTCTGACAAGTAGATGCTGTAGGAGGAACTTCTGATGCTGAAAGAGAGTTCCTCGACTCTCTCGCATCGGACCATCGTACCTCACGCAGACCAACGGGTCGGGCTTCCAGGAGGACACCACCAGTAGCTACTGAATTTGCCCTGGGCTACACATATCAGGATATTCTTGATGCCGACCAAGAAGGTACACCAACTCAATGTCTTTAGTTGGATTGCGACTGAAGTACCTGACCAGACACACTCGCACGCCTCTCTGTTTACTTCCTCACCGAACCCACCGCACCCTTTGCAAATCTCCTTAAACCACTTCTCACACCCAACGCCCTTTCAGAAAGTTTGGTTGTGATCCTCCTGGACTGGACACGACCTTGGGTGTGGCTACGAGAGTTGAGAGCATGGATTTGTTTTCTAAGGCAATTACTGGCATCACTGGACAACGAGGCGCTAGAGGTCATGCGGAAGGTGATGACGGATTGGAGAGAGAGGAGGCGAGGTGGACGAGTAGCGACAGATGGTGGTGGCGGAATGGCAGAACTGAAGGAGAATGTGTCTGTACCTGTTGGTGCGGGGGAGTGGGATGAGGCAGTTGGTTTACCAATATGCGTTGTGTGCCAAAATGTGAGTAGACGGGGGGTCTGATGCCTGGTCTGCGAAGTTTGCTAGAAGCCCAGACTATGGTCACGGATCCTCTCATCCAGTGAGCTTGGGCTAACGCTGTTACTGACAGGCCGACAAAATGGAATATCTGGAAAAAGAAATGGGATGGAGGGAGGAGGACTTTGACTTCGTTTTCCAGTCATTAAGAACAGTCCTCTTAAAGCGTACGAACCCCCTCCGAGAAGTTTAGATGTATACGTGAAAGTGGGCTTACTCTGTACTGAGCAGATGGAGGGTCTCTCATTTACACCACCCCGTCTACACCTAATTGTCTTCAGACTCTCATCTATGAGAGCCTAGATATCAAGTCGCTGCTCAACCAGACGCCTCTGAGACACAATATCGTTGAAAGACAGAAGGTGGTTATACCTGCCAATTGGGACTCCTGGGGCAAGATCCGAGTCCTGCGAGAGGGTTTCGACGTTGAAGGCATGAGCACAAGTTGGTCTAATGACATCCGTTCTTCTCGGGCGACAATGGAACAGAATTCTCAGGATACCGGCGACACAAGTCACGCGAAGGCATGGGCTAATGGCAACGTTCACAGCGATGGGGAAGAAAGTGCGCTCTTTGTCTTCGAAGATACCGTTCGCGATTTAAACAAGGACCCGGTGTTCTCGCACACACATGATGACCAGCAGCGAAACAGTCGTCCGATCGAAGTTGGAAGTCTCAACACCCAAGAATTCCTGGGTGGACAGCTGCAGGTCATCGAGAGTATCAGGGCTGAGGAAGAGCAGGAACAGGCTGGAAAAGAAAGCAGACGTGATCATTTGGGGCGGCAAAACCCTCCGGAGGAGAGCTCACGGTATCGAGATGGTAATAGGGTCATTGAAGACAGTGGACGTGTCAATGAGCATATCGGCCCAGTACGGTTCAATATGGGAGGAATCCAGGTCGACGCCGATGACATGTTGCGAAACCTAAAGGTGAAGTTGACACGATTGGCCTCAGAATGCAGTAGGTTGTACTGATGCCAACTCTAGGATCGTGAGGCTGGCCGGAATGCTGAGCGCGAGACTCAACCCGTTACGCCCCAGGATGGGAAGTCGCAGAACGACGCTCTTGCGTCGTTCTTTGCAGGCTTGATGAAGAGGGGAGGCAGTAATAGCCCAAGAACACACTCGTCTTAGCGGAAGCCGTGGGTGGAAGGATGGTGCCGTTGATTTCGACCTCCCGTATTTGCAAGCATGGTGTATGCTAGCACGATATCAGCTGGCGATGTTACCTTGTGCTGAGACATCAACGAGCGCGTGTTTACATTTGATACCCACTTGTAGTAGAATCATCTTTCAGAAAGCACGAAAACTGTCAGGCCAATGACTGCCTATGGCCACAGCCACTTGAAAAGTGGATGCGTGGTGTTTAGTGTATTGGACTCTCGGTGGTAACTAGATTCTGGCGTATCTGATCAATGTCTGAGGCAGCCAGGCCGCATTCATCCCGCAGGTACCCTTCCACCCCGCCGTATCTCTCATGCATCATCCTCAGGGTTGCGGACATGTTCGTGGCCCTACGGCACGGTCAGCATATCCACCCAACTCGGTGAGAGGCAAGTTCACTTACTTTGCGCTGACCATGTTCATGGCTCCCTCCCTGTTTCCCTCCAACGCCGGCTGGTCAATCAGATGTTGCAGTATTATGGGTCGTAATGGCGCCAAGCCAATCTCCGTCAACGCGTATTCGTCCGCAACGGTCCGCTCATCCACGCCAGCCAACACTAATATCAACGCCGCCAGAACACCCGTCCGGTCCTTGCCCGCGGTGCAGTGGATTACGCACGCCTCCTCCGGCTTGTCCCTGATGTGCATGAAGACGCGGCGATAGCTCGACGGCGCGTTCTTGAGAACAGCCGCATACGCCCGGGTGAAGCCCTCCGTGCCGCTGCTGGCGTAGTCTTTGTACCTCAACGCGATCGACTCCGGCGAATAATCCTTGTCCGCGAAAACGGGCGCGAATTCCCTTCGGATACCATCAATGTGGACGACCGGTGCCCGCGCGCTTTGCTTTTCAATCTCTGGCCTGGAACGCAGGTCAAACAGGGTAGTGATGCCGAGGGTTCGGAGAGTTTGCGCGCCCGCAGGCGTGATCCTCGAGGGTTCGGCGCAGCGAAAGATAAGGTTGCGGCGAACGCTGAGTAGCCCGGCGTCCGTGTGAGTACTGATGGGATAACCGCCCAGATCTCGGAAGTTGGGAATGCCCTCGACGAGAATAAAGGGCGGAAAATGTGTTCCGATCATGGTCGGGGAATCGGCTCCCTTCCAAGGTTGTGTGTACTGTTGTTTATTGTTCAACTTCTGACCCTCGAGACAACCGACCGAGGCTCATGATTAGGGCCGGAGCGATTCCGCCCTCTCGCTCGGTAAGTTAACTCGGAACTCAACAATCGCTAAATGGTGATTGTATCCAGGACGACATACGGCATCAGCTAGGTAGGTATACCATAAGGTACCTAAGGTAGATACTACCCGCTGGGCAGCCGTCGTCGCGTGGCTTGCATATGTTTTACGGTCAGAACCTCAAAGATCCAGATGGTCAGTACAGATCCGCGGAACGAGGCACTACTGTAACAGACCCATAACACGTGCGCATTGGATTCTCCACCAGACGGCAACGTCATGCAACACCAGTCCACTGATATTAAAAGTCTCACGCCACAGTCTCCAGCGCATACGTCGTTTGGCATTGAGAAATCTCGCGACTGGTAGTGAACATAATCAGAAGATATGCGTGAGATATCTCTGTCAACCACAAGCCAATGGATATCGACGGAAAGTCGCTGGTTTCCTCATGTACCCTTGAAGGAGCATCGTCATTCTGACATCACCCATGCATACCGTCCTCTGCCACCCTTTTGGAGTCGGAACCGTTAAACAAACCCTTGCTCTTATGGCTGATACCAGGTCTGTTCGTTCGAATCTGAGACGAGTCCGATCTTCACCCAAACTCTGAGAGGTGTACAAAGCAAGCAAGTCTCTTTATCCGGTCTGGAACAGCTGAGGAGAATTGAACAGAGGTCGGTGCTGGACGTGGTGACACATAATCATTGGAATGTGTCTGTCCTGACCGCTTGACATCGGTAGTCCGTTTTGAGCTAAGGGAGGCACGCAGCTATTCACTCTCCGCAATCCAGTTGCTGGTGCTGAATCCACTGGCCGCTGAGAGACTCGTGGGCCGTTACTTCAAAATCGGGTTCGAGGGGCAGGAAAGAGCTCTGCAATTTGCCACAACGATTGCTCGTACGCTTTTGCAGATGGTAGATTTTCCAGGAGCAATCATTTCGCTCTCTAAAAGCTCCACTGAAGTCCATTCGTTGCTCGCCCGTAAAGCTTTTGCGCATGAGAAGACATGTAGTCTATGTGAACATCCTATGCGTATCACCCTTCAACATCTCCAGTTCGAACTCTCATTTCCTCCTCGTTTCCAGGTCGCTTGACTTGATATGCCTGTGCTTCCGGCAGGTCGTCAAAGCTTTGTCCAGCAAGCTTTGCCTGCTTCCGCAGCTTACGCGTCCGGAGAAGCCATACCACTTGCGAGAGGAATATGCCGATCTCAAGAAACATGCTACATAGTATCAGCTCGTAATGATAAGGGTGACTGCAAGGGAATCGAAGACGTCGGCTTACACCACGATATAGAGAATCCCTCCGAGCACATCAAAGGTGTGCTGGGCAACTTCCAGATATCAATGTGGGGTTGTCTTTGCAAGGTGATTGCATACGCACCAAGGGCCATCAAGGAAAAGAACGCTCCAGACCAGTCCATAGCCAGAAACACGAAGTCTACCATAGATCAGCTGTCGGTCAACTCGCATCGAAATGACTGGCTCACTGATGCCGACCACTCTGCCCCTCCGCTTCCAGATCTCGAAGTATGGGGGTATCAAGCCAAGCGCCAGCAAGATTGCCGCTACGACGCCGACCAAGATAATGGGCCAAGACACTCCGCGACCATAGGGACCCTCGAAAGGTCAGCTTTCAGTATTCCCAAGTGGAAGTGGATAGCCCACCCTAAGAGTGAGGATCAACATAAGCTCAAGCCCGCCTAGAACGACACCAACCCCCGCACCCAGGAGCGTGGCCTTCCAAGTCTTCCAATGATCGTTATAGATCAGGGTTTGGGTCCAGCTGACCAGCGACAGAGCACAGAAGATCTGCGGTTGTATCTGGAGGGGGATGTTGAAGTTTTGCACAACGGTATAGACACCGAAGGGGACGGCAGAGGCAGCCCAGAGGAACATCATCAGTCCCGGCAAGCCTTCGGTCTTTTTTCGTCTCCAATTGTACCATATCTGAGGAAGGAGCTGGATGCACCACAGGACTGTACCGATGGTCCCGAGCACACTGGCCGCCACCGGTATATTCTCTTGAGGTGCCATGCTTTCAAAAAGGGTGAAAACGGCGAACAAGAGTAGTAACGCGGTTGAGGGGATGCCCCTCTTTATGTCGACAGAAAATTAGACCACGAACACATCTGAATCAAGCGTGGTGACAGAATTTGACAATCACAGAGGAAGAGGTGGGTTCACCACGGACATAGCCATCATCGAGGCAACGTTTGAAAAGGAACAAAGTCTACCTCACCTACCTTACCTTAATGTATGACATGATGCTGGTCATTCTAAGCGGAGCCGGAGTGGGCCCTGTCTACCTTAGGTAGGTACAGTAGGTAAGGTAGGAAGCTAGTAGCTTTATGATAAGGTAAGGTAGGTAATGGTCCTAATGGAGGATAGGGTTAGACCTATGTACAGTACAGAGCTGCTATTACCTGAAAAGTGGGGGCAAATACCTTATCACCTCAGGTACGAGTACCTAGGTACTCCGTAGGTACGAAGGCTATTTGCAAATTTGTCCGCCACCCCACGACTTTAGGCGACACTATGGGAGAGCATAATATTTTTGTGGGGTGGCGGACAATTTTGCAAATAGCCTTCGTACCGTGGACCTCAAAGCCCGTGCGTTTGACTCTTGGATGGAACTTAAGTTACCCAATTAAGCCTTACCTCAACCTAACTTGAGGTAACTTAACTAACGAGTTTCCCTGCTACTCAAGCAACCCACTTATTTGGATCACCTCAAAAACCCATATAAATCACAACATTTCAATTTTCAATAACATCACAACATCTTTATAAATTCTAATTATTTAAGCTGCATTAACATTGTATTAGACATCTTTTAACAAAATATTAACTTGAAGTGCTATCAATTTTTAAGAAAGTGAAGTAGTAATACAGAGCACAGTATTTTATTATATTTTTTAATAAATCTTGTATACTACTTCAAATAATAGACATTACATCTTTAAAAATTTTTACATAGCAGAATATATTAATTTTTACTATATATTCAAAACTTAGATAATTTCAATCTCATGTTGTGATGTTATTGAAAATTGAAATGTTATAATTTATATAAGTTTTTGAGGTAGTTTAAATAAGTAAGTTGCTTAAGTAGCAGAAAAATTTGTTAACATAATTGTCACTCAGTTAAGTCAGTCACTCAGTCAAGTCACCTCACTGTTGCTTAATTAACTCTTGTTGAAACACCTTGAATTATTGAGATTATCATCTCTTTAAATTAATTACATAAAAACTAAATTATTCATGAGCATTTTCTTTCAGATCAGCTTCACAAATTTAACTTTGCCTTTTAATGCATAATATTTAGCTATTTTATCAATCAATTTCTTCATCTTCTTCTCTGTCTTCTGCATCATAACTTTATTCTTATTAAAAATAAGAATTCAGACATTTTCAATATTCTTTTATAACTACTTCTTTCACTATTGCTTCTGCTTGTTAAGCAGCTTCTAATTAATTCACTATAAAACTGTTCTATCTGTCACAGCTATTAGAGCTGTGTCTTTTAGATTTAAGATATGTATATATAATAACAGTATTATATTTATTATGATTTCATTTACAAACTGATTGATTTAAATTGCTATACTAAATGTGACAGTGATGTTGACTTGAACTTCATTGAAATTTATAAAGAAGACATAAAGTGAGGTCTTTGATCAAGATAATTTCAAAATAACAATGAAAGAATTGAACAGAATAAGATCTGTATTTTATTATGTATTTAGAATGTTTTGAATTGTAATTGCTGTCAATTTAGTCTTTTAATAGTAGTATAGAAAGTTTAGCTTGTTGATATTGATGATTTTATAATGTAAATAAGTATAAATACACTTCTTATAGATCTTACTCAATGACTTAAAGACTTCAACATTCAATGATTGCAGCAAATGAATTAAATATAAAGAAAAACACAAAGTTACAATACTGTGATCACAGCAGTACTGAATAAAGTTAGTGAAGACATGACTTTTATAATTATTTAGTATTAATAATTAATGAATGTCTTAAGTCTAAGTTTTAATGTGTAGATTAAAGATCTTAAGTCACTGAAGTTCTATTGCATTAATAATTTAATCATTATCACTGACTTATAAAACAGTCTGATCATTCTTAACAGAGTTTAGTTATGTCTGTTGTATCAGCTTATTCTTAAAAATGAAGTAAAGTAAAAAAGTAATATTATTAAACAATATATACTCAATGAAAAACATTCAGTTCTAATTATCAGTCTAAATACTGAAAGCTTATACTTCTATGCATTATACTAGAACTTTAAAGCTGTCTATAATGTTCATTGCAAATCTCTTTTCATTCATGTTATATATGTCTGACTTCAAAATATCATGCTGAATTCACATAAAGTTATATAAATTAAATTATTTTTAAATGATTTCAAGATTTCTGATATTCTTTCAATTCTAATTAAAATTGCAGCTATATCATGTCTTAAAGTCTGAATGTCAATACAGAAAATTCTTATATTAATGTTGTTTTAAAGAATTCAGATCATCTTTGATCATCATTAGATGCTTTATTATGAATTTTAGCTGTTCAATTCATGAAGATCATTCTCAAGCTGTCATAATATTAATTCATTGAATTAAAACATTCTTTTTATGCACTGACAGTTGTTATTAATCTATTTAAAAGATCTTTACTGATTATCTTTCTTTTCAACAAGCTTGTAGAATAAATTGAGATAAATTATAGATTTAAGCAATCTTACAAAGAAAAACTGATAAATCATTGTTTAAATCAGTTAAGGCAAGGCTATATTGTGTGAAAATATTAGAAATTGACTTAATTGATTCATCTGAGGTCATTGTGGATGTGTGATGATGATGAGGTGAACAACAATGTTGATGAGGATGTTTGTGGCTAATGGGGTGGCTCGACTGGGTGGCTGGCTCGACTGGGTGGCGATTACGTTAAGTTAACTAACGTGTCGAGCCGCTGGACTGGATTTGACAACCGCATTGGGTCTATGTTACCTAACCGAGACGACCTCCTGTTTGGACTTCACCTACCTAAGGTACTATACATGTACCGATCCTCTTTCTCCTCAGGTGCTGACAACAATAATCAAAAGCCTTGTATATGGTATCGATGCTAGCGGTTTGACTTCAACAGAAGGCATGCTCTCAGGCGTCGGGTCTGAATAAGCTGAACAGATGAGAGTCACCAAGCTATCGTTCTTGGCCCACACCTGGTTTGTCCCATTCATCTCCTATTTCTGGCTGCTCATCTGGCTATCCTCGTCACCCTGCTCTGATGTCGTCTTCTTTCCTTTCGGTTTCCCTCCGGTTTTCCTTCGGTGGTGAAATAGTCCAGCTTAAAAGCCCAAGGAGCATATTCGAAAATGATGAATGTGGTTTCAAAAGTTCTTTTGTCGAGTGACTGTCTAGGGCAGATGATCCCCTGCTAGCATCACGCAGCAGGAAGTCTGCCGACAGATCCATACCCTGTCGAGATCAGGACGACTAGTTTTGGGTGGGTTTTGAGTTTTTACGTCTTCGAACACAGCGTGGGAAAAAGTCTGTACGTTGACATTGGTCAACATTCAGAGTCGAATAGGTGTTACCAATTTCATCCGGAATCTCAGTCGTCCATCTGGAGGTTGGCTGAGCGGCAGAAATTATCATCAAACCTTGCTGCTGTTGAAAACCTGCTGTGACAACATACGGGCTCCTCGCACGGCGCCAATAGCGGTCCCAGGATAACTGGGACCGTCGTGCCGTTGATTACCGCTTCAGTGACTTTCAATCAGCTTTTAGAAATGCGCAGATCGGCCTCGCCGCAGACGAAGCGCATTTCGAGGGCTTTGGCACTAAAGTCAAGACAGAGGTGGAGCGGCACATCGTTGGAGGAGTCCACTGCAACTATTCATCAAGGCGCAAGGCAGGGGAAGCTCAAGTAGTAAGCCATAGAGTTTCGCCCTGACAATGCGTAGCAGCTATCGAGGCTATAACAGTGAAGGGCACTCCAGAGGTACAAAAGTCTCAGCGGCATGCCGCTCGACACTCGCCCATCTATATACTATTTTGCCAACTTCCAAGACTTTAACCGATTGGATGTCGTAAAACTACAGAAGCGAGACCACAGCCCCAAAGCCCACCTCAGTGCTGAGGTGGTAGCCCACTCGTTCTACTATAAGGTCCTCGGGTGGAGATACACAACAACGCCGGTTTCATGCTTATATCATCTCTGCTCTAGGGTCCAGTTTCAAAAAGGAACTCCAAAGGGACTCACTCATGTGTGAGTCTAGCCATACTTCAAGTCGAACCTAGACTGCACTCGCCTTGGGCAAGCCACTTCGGTAATATACCATAAATTAAAACTGAAACTACATTGCACTGTTATACGTGACTAGGAAATCTAACGAGCTCTCGTTGAGAAGGCAAGAATTCCAACCATTGGTCCCAGTCATGTTAGTCTATTCAACTTCTTGTCGATGGTTAACAGTATCAGTGACATTCGACGGTAGCAAAGCGAATCTGACAAGACACGATGATATATTGAGTATCAGGTAACCCATATGTGGTAGATATGCTTTTGGATAGAAAGTGTGGCGGACATGGAGGAGTACAGAAGAGGCAGGGCTGAGGCCGGCACGGAGGTTGGCTGGGACCCAGTCTACCAAGACGAGGAACCCATCTCGGGGGAAGGATCTTTAAAACCCGCGAGTATTACTGGTCCATGCATGGGGGGGATACGGACTGGAACGCAGTACAACAAATCTACGAAGCCGGAACTGCGTGTCATCTTCATGGTTGTACCTCATTGCTGCTATCCCGTATGCAGATCTAGCAGACCAAGGAACAGCCTGTTCTCACTGGTCTGACAACCCCGTCACGATGAATTGTGGGCTGTGACGTGCCTGGTGGTAGCATCGACAGATGTCAACCGTCATATGAACCCGTACCTAGCAATCTCCGAACAGGACACTGTCAAACTCATAGGTTTGGCGGTGTAATTGACATGGAATTGTGAATCTCCGGATCAGCCTTACCCATGGACAGAGCATGATGCATCCCCCTTGAGACGAATCGCAGCTTGACGTCACAACGATATACGGTCGCCTTTGTATTAAAGTGGACTTGAACACGATTAGCTTCACAGTCCAACTTGAGAATCCCTGAACAAACATTCCGCCCGACTCCGGATATCAACCCATAGCCAAGAACGTCGCCATGAACGGAGAGTGAGAGCAAAAAGAGAGCCGTTGTAAGACCTGCATCTGCTGCCCGCGGCCTTCGTGGGTGCAAAAGAAAATTCCATGGGCTAAAGCGACACATGCTTCAGTCTGACCCCAGCTCTCAAAGGAACAGGTCGTGAAAGATCATGAGGAAACGGATCGCGAAATGGAGACAAGGAGCTGTAAGGTATCAAAGCAGTATCAAATAATTACTCGGAGCTATCCCGGTTTCCCCAGTCTCTTTCTTCGCCTGCCACCAACGCCCACTGACGTCGGAAACCTCCAAAATCTCATGCTTAGAGAAGCTGATCTCGTTGGCATCGTCTGGGTTGGCCTCATATGAGTAGATTGCCTTGGCTCTATAAGGATACTCCGTAGGAGCCCCAACCTCATGCCCCATTGGATGATTATCTGTCACCACCGGTCCAGCTGTTACACCCTGTGTCGGCGTGTGGGAAGGTGAGCTGAAGGCAGCCGGACCACCGAACCTGGGCTGCGAGGAATTTCGGTTGTCGACGCCAACGGGCCCACCAGGGTAGCCTGACACCGGAGAGGAGGTTTCGAAGCCACTCAGTTGCGCCGAAGTGTACATTTGTGGGACGTGGTTGCCTGGTACGGTTGTCTCGGGCCGGCCAGCGCCATAATTATTCGAGATGGGTCTGCTGTTCCGCATTGAAGTCCGTTGCTCTTTGTGTAGTGCGAACGAGTCTATGTAGCCGCGGTGGGTCGCTTGAGGTGTAGACCCAAAGTAGAAAATCCAAATGATCTTCAGGTCGAGAAACATGGTCAGCTCGATTCATTGGATGGGGTACTCGAAGCGCTTACAGCCACCATCGAAAGTAAGATGAATCCAGCCGCTGCGGCTTCCTTTGCTCCTTCTGGGGAATAGACCAGGGTGTTGACTGCCGAGGTGGTCAAAACGAGGCCAGCCGCCAGGAAGCCCACAACCTAGAGACTGTCAGCAAGCGCACCGCAAGACTGAGCGGATCAGTGCGTACGGCAACATGGTACGTTTGAGTAGAGTCTGAGGCCCACACGACGACCACGCCTATGATGCAGAAGAACATGTACACCACCGCCCACCAGACGAAGTTGGCGTAGGCCGACCGCACATCCGACACGATCGACGAGATAAACGCGATCAGCCAGGCAAGCTACGAATCGAAGATGTGTTAGCGGTGTTGCGCAGAAACCGGTCAGTACGTCGATATACGGACCATTGCAATGGAGATTGTTGCCAGCGCGAATGGATCGCCAACGATGTGAGCGACACTGAAGCCGCCTCCACCACCATTGCGGCGATGGCTATTTGGTTCCATGGTCCCATTCATCTTCCGAAGCGATGGCGAATGAAGCGAGCCGTATGGTGGCATAGAGGAGCCCCAAACCGACTGTGGGGCCTAGTCGTGTGCGCCGCAGAAGATCGATTGCGAGATGAAGGATGGATGAATATAAACCTGTCTTGACCGGACGAGAGGGAGAAAAGTACTCAGGCAGGGTAGAATATCGAAGCAAGTTGGGGTACGGTGCAGGGCTGAACTGCTGTGCTTGCTTGACTGATGACAAGCAGCTACTTGTTAGACGGAGGAACAAGAAAAGGGGACCGTGATGCGCCTTGTGAAGCAGATCCGGATAAGGTAGGGTACAAGCGGTTCGTACAATGTAGGTCTGCGGGCGTATAAAAATGGGAGAAAACGAATGCCTTAGTAGGTAGGTGTCGTTGGTATGTAGGTTAGATGGTCGTTAATGTTCGTCAGACAATGAATATCGCAATGCGATCGGTTGGTTCAGGTGAACTGATCTCATTATCAGGGTGGTATTATTATTGTCGAAAGGGGAGGTAACTATCAGAGTACCACGTAGTTACCGTAAGGTAAAGTAAGGTAAGGTAAGATATTTTAAGATACAGGTAATTTAGGGGTACAGCTATGGTATTTCGAGTACTATTTCGGGTACCTTTGTTACATACATGTATCATTGATGTTTCACTTGGGCGCAGTTCTGTAATCTAAATGATGGTAACGCGCATAGCAGAGGTAATGTAAGTTTTATTATTCAATAATTATATAATTATTGTTGGCTTTTTCAATCATCCAATATGGATTGTATAGTAACAGTAATATATATATCACAGTATTTTAACCGTGACTATGTACGGAGTTGTAAATGATGAGCTCTTGAGCTGGGACAAGCAGGTTTTTGTTCCTGTTCCTTTGTGCTTTTGGACTGTACAAATATGAGGTCAGTTGCACAGTCTGCAATAATAGTTACAAGTAGTAACGCTGTTTTTGGGTACCTACCTGGGCTAAGTTAGCTTAGGTAAGTCAATATCCCCAGTAACGGTAACATTAATATCAACAATTTCGAGGAATAATGGATATTGTGATACAAGTAGCTGGATGGTGGCGAGCCTCATTGAATTTACCTGTTTCATTACCCTCATTCCAAAGACAGCACTGATAACATCAGATATCCTGCTCTGCTGATTGAAAGTACTCATGTTCATACCTATGCTTCACCGCCACGGCATAGGGTACGAACTACAAAGCCAGTACTCACCCTCAAACTCGTCAGCGGTATAAGATGAGTACACTGAGCAGACCATAAATGAAGCTGGTGTACGTGTGTGGTGACCTACACCCCAAAGTTCCATCTCATCAAAGCACCACACCTCCATGTTATGCACGAGGGCTAAATTCAGGACGCGGTCCGATTTGATGCCTTGAGCGTATGAACGAATGCACTTTCGCGAGCCCGTCCAAGTACACTCACACAAGAGCCCAAATAATGTGAATAATGGCGTCCCTACTCTGACTCGGCGGTGGTCGAGAACGTCAACGTTGGTACCTCATCCGCCCAGGCATTCAAGCCGGTATTGTTGTCCTGAATTGAAGATCGAGATTGCTAGGGCAGGCTCCATGACCAAATTGATAATCCTTCGCTTCTGCAGACCCCAGATCTCGGCCAACCATCGGACAAACTGCACTTGACCACTTACCGACGAACAGCGGCCAGTCACCGTCCACAGTCTCCCCAGCTGACAATCTACTTCGCTGTAGCGTGTAGATATGAAGCTCAGACACAATTCAGAGCGGTTCAACCAGTCTGATATCGTCTTTGGTAACGATTATTCAGGACCTACAACTCAGCTTCCGCGCTAGCAGGGCCCATTATTGTGCCTGGCTCGCCGTAGTCGCCGTGAGTGATGATAAGATAAGGCACCTTCGAGAATGCGCATTCGGTATCGACTTAACACGTAAGAGGGAGAAAGATCCAGCTCCAGATGTCTGAAAGCATTATGAACGACCTCCAGGACCGTCCGAAGACATCTTAACCCAGTAACATCACCTGTAAGCGACAGAGAAATGGACTGGCTGCATGGCATCCTGGTCGCAGGATAGTCGCTTTTCTGCTTCCGGCGTGGTTATACAGAATTCTGCTCACGAGCGCGCGAGAACTCTTGCCTCCTCACATCCCGTTCGACGATGCCAACCCTCCTTTCCCATTCTACCCAACATCTTCCCCCGCCAAGGACGCAGACTTGATACCAGCGTGCAATGAATGCCACGCTTCTGCTTCTGAGATGCTCTATCTCGGCGGACTGGGCGTCCTGCAGTGACACTATCCCTTGTAGTCGAGCGGCAAGTGCGATCAAAGATGTCGAATCCTTAGCTGAAGGTATAGGGAGGTCCTGTATGGAGATCAATTGTGAAGCTGAAGTTTGATATAGAGTTGCGCAAGCATTGACAATGGCATACACACTCGCTGTTGGCAGGGAAGCTGGGATTGCACTCGCGGGCTGAGACTGAAAGAGATCGGGATATCGAGCATCTACTATCAATTAGTACCACACGCACAGCAGCAAAGAGCAGGCAACTGACACAGATTCAAAGCATCATGGGCGACTCGAGATGTTGCAGAAATGTCCATCAAAGCCTTTTCCAATCTCTCGAGACGCGCCGGGATACAGTCCTCATCCTCAGCTCCAGCTATCCCTAGCACATCCGCATCTGCAAAAGCGCGCCCTGTAAGGAGAAATTGCACTCTCTGGAGACGTGATTCAAGTAGTTCTATCGTTTCGAGAGCAGTCTCGTCCTGAGCCTTGTCCATCGCCATGCATTGCTTGGCGGGTGATTTTGGTTGATTGCTACCTGGTATGTAATATGTAAGGAGACTCCGGCTTGCTACAGCTCGCGAAAGAAACCAGCAGCGCAAGCGCAAGCGGACTGCTGGAGCCCAACCTTCCAACATCACTCCTACGGTTAAGGCGGCATAGTTCCTTGCTATTGCGTCAAGGAGTTTCTTTCCTGTGACTGAGTCGTTGCTAATTGGCCATCGTTTGGTAATGCACCCGGCAAGAATCTGTTTGTGCGCACCACGGTCGTACTATGCCAACGTATGCGGCCGTAGGCGGCGATGCTGAGGGTAATGGTGCCCGATCATTGAGCGTTGCTTCTTCCTCCCGAGGGACACGGTCAGTCGTTGCTCTTGCCCTGTGAACCCGTGGTAGCGTACTCAACATAATAATAAACGAAGTCCTACAGGAGGCGTTCGAGTCGGGCCAGGAAAACCGGCGGGATGGTCGGGCAGGCCAGCTGGATCAGCAGCGTGATAAATCTTGTCAATACAAGTAGGCAATATCGTTCCCTTCGTACTGTCGCCTCTGACGTTGGCCACAGTCGTTGGCGCAGGTGTCCTTGCCATGCCGTTGGCCCTCTCACACATGGGAATCTTTCTGGGGACATTCGTTATAATCTGGGCAGGGTTGACAGCGGGCTTCGGATTGTACCTTCAGACGCAGTGCGCCAAGTACCTCGAAAGAGGCTCGGCTTCATTCTTTGCCCTTTCGCAGATCACGTACCCGAATGCAGCGGTGATCTTTGATGCCGCCATAGCGATCAAATGCTTCGGGGTCGGTGTTAGCTATCTTATCATCATCGGTGACCTTATGCCTGGAGTTGTGAGAGGCTTCAGCGAAGATGCCAGAGGCTTTGGATTCCTCTTACAGCGTCAGTTTTGGGTTACGGCTTTTATGTGAGTCTTGAAAAGGTGACTTTGTTGCGGGTGTTGGGACACTGATCACAACTCATGCCAGGCTCATAGTCATTCCCCTATCATTCCTTCGCCGCCTGGACTCCCTCAAATACACGAGTGTTATCGCACTCATCTCCATCAGCTATCTGGTCATCCTTGTTGTGGCACATTTCGTCAAGGGGGATACGATGCACGATCGAGGGTCTATTCGTATCGTCCATTGGGCTGGTGCGATCCAAACATTGAGTAGCTTTCCAGTTATGGTCTTTGCTTACACCTGTCATCAGAACGTGAGTGACATCCAGCCCATGGGAGATAATTGTAGGTTTCAGAAGTAACTGAGATTCGCAGATGTTTTCAATCTTGAATGAGATAAAAGACAACTCTCCCTCTCGTACAATCGGCGTCATTGTCGCGAGCATAGGCGGAGCGTGTATAATCTACATAATCGTAGCCATAACCGGCTATCTGTCATTCGGAAACAGCGTGCTCGGCAACATCGTTGGGATGTGTAAGTCTACAAAGCCGGCAGTGTTCGGAATTTTCTGCAGCAGCTCTGGTTGACGTGTGTATAGATGCCCCATCTGTTGCTTCTACCGTGGGCAAAGTAGCGATCGTCGTCCTCGTGATGTTCTCCTATCCGCTACAAGTGCACCCTTGTCGAGCTTCATTCGATGCGGTCCTCAAATGGCGCCCACTTCGAATGCATCACCAACTGCCGAATGACTCTCCTTCCCGCGCGGTTCTTCTTTCACCGCTCGGAAAGTCAGGAATCCAAGCACAGGGCGATACTATGGGAGAGGTAAGGTTTGCCGCAATCACAACTGTTATCATTGTGCTCAGTTACATTGTCGCCATGACTGTATCATCCCTCGAAAAGGTCCTCGCGTACGTTGGAAGTACAGGAAGCACTAGTATCAGTTTCATCCTACCAGGTTTATTTTACTACATGATCTCAGCGCCAAGCTCACCGCATCATCAAAAGTTGATGAAGGAAGACGACGATGACGAAGCGCTAGCCGTGGGCGGCGAAGACGAAGGGCTTCTTGCCGGTGGCGGTCGCCAATTCATGAAGGGGCGAAGGAAACTACTGAGAAGGCTAAGTATGGCGTTAGCAATATATGGTTTAATTGTGATGGTCACATGCCTGGTTACGAACACTTTCTTCATTGTGGCACATTGATCAGTATTCCTCAGAGATTGCCAGTTAGCAGAGACTTCTTGTTATATACAAAGCTACCTTAGATAGAGACAAAGGATCGACAATTCCATATTCTTGACATTCCTTTCTGACTACCCTGAGTATCCCAAACGAGATGAAGGGTATCTGAGGTCCTCGATTACAGACGAGACTCGAGAGCTCTCAACCCAGCTCATAACCGTATGACTATTTACAGTGGACGCCTCAGAGTCGACAAAACGCCGCTATGATACACCGAACACCGTTATCATCGCGCATCAAAGGCAGCAGCAGACTGTTCGGACCTAGGGTGGGCAAGCATCGTCCTCGACGCTTTCTGTATCTGAGATACACGAAATTTAGGTTCAAGCAAGCCTATCTGCAATGGGACAACACATCAGCCACTTCCTCCGTCGTTGCCCAAACTCTTCGTGCTCTCGGGACTGGAGTTCCAGCTTTCGACGGAGCCCTTACCATGGACAGCAACCTCCAAGCCGGATCAGACGGTTGTGCTCCAACACCAAGCCAGTACTTCGCTCGCACAGAATCTAGCTTGATATCTTTGAAGTGCTTGCCCTCGCCGTCTGCTGGTGGTTTCGGTATAGGATCATACGTCCCTGCAGTTCTCCTCTCATCAGCACCCGCTCGTCGGCAACGTTGGCATGGGTAGCTCTTCTAGACGAATACCTATGACTTCGATCGGTTTGCTGTTTCTTGCTGTCCTGTCCTTCATTGTCAGTTTTCATTCTCATTTTGGAGGAGGAAGTCGAACCTGGCGTGCGATACTACGATGTTGTAGAACGGAGCATTGCGCTTGCCAAAACGTGCCAGACGTATCCTGACGACCATATTCTTATTGAGACTGCAGAAATTATGGAGCCGATGAATACATTAAAGCTTGGCAATTGACACTTTTAGCAGATTTGGCTCGGTGGTCTCCCTGTGTGATTGTGAGCGCAACGACATTGTGATTCGTTGGTCCGTGCTTAGCTGTACGGAAAATCAATCCGCCGAGGCGTAGCTCACGGTGTGTTCACAACAGGTACTAGTAGAGAACTTTTGCAAAGTGTAAATTTTTATTTGCACTTCTGACATAGGTTTAGCTCAGATTCGAAGTGTTAGTCGTTTACACAAAGTGAAAACGGCTAACACTTCGATCCTTGTTTTGCCTGCAGTTTATACTTTTTACACTTCATTTACAGTTGGTGGACCCTGAACTGATTACTTTTGGAAGATAATTACACGCTAGTATTGTAAATTCTGAAGTGCAAAAAATTATTTGCACTTTGCAAAAGTTCTCTACTCCCTAAAGCTTTATCAAACATGGCGTTCAAGGTAAGGCTGGTAGTACTGTCGAAGAGGCTACACTAATATGTCATTTAGACTCTATCCGCGAAGAACGCCGCCGCCCTCGATAGAGATCTCATGAGTACTGGTGCCTTCTCCCTCGACCAGTTGATGGAACTGGCAGGATTGTCGGTGTCCCAAGCAGGTGCCTTTGGCTTGAGTCATGTGTGCAAACACCCAATGACAGCTGGTAGTATACCGTCTACAGCCTTTAAGTCAGGGACGAAAGGTTCTGGTCGCATGTGGACCGGGCAACAATGGTACTTGTGCGCACGGCGACATAGCGGATTCCTATTTATGCTGAAAGCAGTATAGGAGGTGATGGGCTTGTCGCAGCTCGCCATCTATGGCATTATGGGTATCAACCTACTATATATTACCCGAAGCAAACGAAAAATGAGTTGTACCAAGTCTGTTGAGCCAGGCCAGAAATCCGAAGAGACTGTCCGCTGAGACTGAGCAGCGATTGGCTACACAGCTCAAGAATCTGAACATTTCCTTCACCGATGACTTCCAGTCAGCTCTCAACAACACGAATCATGTTGTTGATGCAATTTTTGGTACGGGTACTTCAACATACGGTAATAATGTATCTTGGATGCTCAACCACTTAGGGTTTAGTTTCGCGGGCGAAGTCAGGGAACCTTTCTCTTCGATAATAGAGGCCCTGACAACAACATCCGTACCAGTGACATCGGTGGATGCACCTTCGTCATGGAATATCGAAGATGGACCTCCCCTGTCGGGGGCTGGAAAGGACTTCCATCCAGCAGCGCTTGTGAGTCTCACAGCGCCTAAGCCACTAATCAAGCACTTCAAAGGACGTCATTTCTTAGGAGGACGGTAGAGGACCCCGAAAGTAAGGATAGCGTCATCATGTGCTTATAGATTTGGCAGGTTTGTGACCCCATCTATTGCACAGAAGTACGACATTGAGGTTCCTGACTATGGGGGTGTGGATCAAATCGTGGAGCTACCCTTGCACGGGCAGCATCTCTGACTCAATTCAGAGCACCCTCTCTTCAAGATGGAGGCCCATGGACTGTTGGCCTTGGGTACCTATCTGTCCAGTCGGGGGGTATGCCTCGGTACTCTACAGACAACGGGTGAGCGCGGATGTTGCTTGGGCCGTCTCATATAATTGAGTATTATATGGCCTAATATGCCGTTACTCTAAAAGATAAGAGAAGGAATCAATGTGTCCTAACGGCCACTGGAATAAGGTGACGGTCTTTGCGTTTGAGCTTCCCTATTTCGGAGTTGCTTGTAAGCATCGATTAGAATTTTGGCTACTGTAAGTCCTCAGGAGCTTCTAAAGATCTTCGTTCATATGTTTCTAAACAATCAAAGAGAAGTTGAAGTAGTCAACGTATCTCGCCCTGACCGTTCCCATGAACCCTGCTTTGCTCACTGGCTTGTAAGATCATGTCTGCCAGTCGCTTAGTGTCATCGTGAAGCGTTGGTAAATGATGCCCTCCCTTGAAGCGCATCAACGATGCAGTATTAGGATCGCAATTCTTGGCGAGAAGGGTTTTGCCCTGTGCCAGAGGGGCATCATCCGAGCCATGCATGTGAACGGTCGGAATACGAATCAGTTGGTCACAGGCGCCGGTGTGAGTTGGCTGGCATATTGGAGGATATGTGCCCGCCAGCAGAACCCCGAAGCGCAAATGCTCGTTCTTGAGCTCCCCAGTCTGCTTCCGCAACAGGATACCTGCCGCAACCTGAGCGCCCTGCGAGAATCCCATAATGCCAACCAACGGCGCTCCCCGATCCCCTTCCTGAGCGAGCGCCTCCTCTAACTTCTTGTTGACGATCTGTTCCTCCACGACCCGCTCCTCGGGGGTGCGGGTACCTGCGTCCTTCCCCCATGCCACCCATCGAAAGTACGGACCCAATCCCTCAAAGAACGGAAGCACGCCTGGCCCAGGCGCAGACTCGTAAGGTGCGTCAATGAAGACAAGTTGAAAGTATTCCTGCAGCGCACGTTGTAGTCTACATGTCTGGATGTTGAAGATGGTGCCTGAAGCGCCTCCTCCATGGAGACAGAGAATGCGGGGAAGCAGTTGTTCCTGGTCACCAGTATCCATGTTGGAATGATTTCACTCCTCAAAGCAATTGCTATGGGCTGCTCAAGTGTCCTACTACCAGACAAGACTCATATACAAATCCCAACCCAGTTGTCAAGGCTTCATAGCCATAGTGTGTCTGATCAGACTCAGTGACTTCAATCCTATGACCATTGTAGTGTTTTCTTGTACACATTTCCCAAGAGTGCCTGTTGGTTCTCATAGTCCTGTTTGTTTTGTTTGTTTGCTTCATACATCACATGCAGCCTATAAGGCTATGGCAGTTCCTAGGCAGATATTTAGATACAGATATTTTATAAGAAAGATACATACAGATGTGCTCATTAATCATTTCTTCACAGTTAAACTGTTTTCTCAGTTGTCAATCAATTTTTTGTAGTCACAAATGAAATGAGATTTGTGTTAAATAATGACTAAATAAGTTTAAATTTAATGTAGTTTATACACAACTAAGATCTGTAAAAAAGAATCTTACATGTTTTTCTTATTTAACATGACTGTCAGAATCATGAGTTTGTAATAAGCTGAGTTCTAGCTATGGTGAGAATACTGCTCTATATATACATAGACTTATGATCAGACAAGAAACAGACTAAGCAACAGTGTCATATAAGACATTTAGTCATGTCAGTGAAGAAAAGAAGCAATTGCCTTATAGAAAAGACAGCAAGCACATAAGCAAGATGAACACAATCAAGACTCTTAAGACAAATAGAAATTGTGATAATCTGTCTGTTACAAAGAAAATAAGACAGCAATCTACTGTCAATTTATATTTTTCTGTAAAGCCTTCATCAGAATCATCTTTTCACATGAAATCTTATTTTATTCATTAATATATAAAGTGACCATCAAGTCAAATTGACTCAGCAATTTCACTGACTTAATCTGTACTTAAATTAAGTCAGATCAGAAATCTTAACTTAATAAGTTAAGTTAAATTAAGATCTTTAACTCTGATCTGACTCACTAAGTTAAATCAGGTCATGTATAAGTTATATATAAGTTATATATAATTGTATAACTTTAAATTATATATATACTTATGTAATATTGAAGCAATATAATGAAGCAATAAAACATTCAGAACTTAAGTATGATTAAATGTATTTTAATTATCATTTACTTAATAATTTAAATTTATAAACATAATTACTTCAATAAAGAATCATTCTTTTTTATTATAATATTAATATTATATAAATATCTATCACAATAATGCAATACAAACTCTCAATACAATATATCTAAATCTATATAATTTACATAATTCTCTACATTTAATGACATTAACTATATAAGATTTAGACACATTGTATTAATGACTTGCATTGTATTACTGTGATAAACATTACATATTGTTATATATATAAGTTGATTAAGACTCTTCTATTATGATGAAAATGATGCATTAAAATTTTATGATGAGTTTATTATATAATATATGCTGATGTTATATGATTTAATTTACATAAATTTAAACTATAGTGATGCATAAAGACATTAATAACAAACATATTTAAAAGTAGTCAGCTTAAAAGACTTTATGTATACAGTTTTATATTATTCTTTATATTATTAAGAAGAATCACTAAATCATTATATTCTTTATATTATGAGTGTCAAAAGATAATTTAAATACTATAAAATAATTTTATAAATAATTCTTCAGTCTATTCTTAATGTCATCTAACTGTATTGCTTAATTATATTACTTTATATAAGTATAAGACACTACTCTTAAAAGAATATTAAGAAGTAAAAAACTTAATTTTATATTATTTAATAATATTACTTTACATAAGTGTAAAACATTAATTTTAAGAAGCTATTAAAAAGTAAGTAGCTTAAAGTTAAAAATTAATTTTGTATTTTTTTATTTATTAAAGTCAGTCAGCTCATTCTTTAATTAAAAGTTATTTAAAGACATCTTAATTATAGCTGTTTACACATTTACATTTATATACTTAAAAGTAGATAAATTATACTTTGAATTTTTCTTAAATCTTATTATTATTTACATAAAATACATTATCATTCAACAAAAAACATAATCTTAATAAAATGTTATGTAAAAAGCTTTGCAGTATTTGTGAAATATATAAACAGTAAATTATTCTGTATTTAGATTATATATTAATATATAATAATTATAAATTCATAATCTATACAATATCTAAACAGAAGAGTAATTATTCTTTATTTAAATTTTATAATTTTATTATTTCATTATATTACTTTATTGTATCACTTTATTATATTGCTTTATTATATTGCTTTATTATATTGCTTTATTATATTGCTCTATAATTTTCATATTAATCAAAACAATAAAGTAATATATATGCAAAGTAACTTAATCATTATATAAAATATTAATTATGTATTTATCTGCTTTTAAATATATAAATGTAAATATGTAAGCAGCTATAATTAAAATGATTTTAAATAGCTTTTAATTAAAGAATGAGTTGACTGACTTTAATAAATAAGAAAATGCAAAATTAACTTTTAACTTTAAATTACTTACTTTTTAATATTTTTTAAAAATCAATGTCTCACACTTATGCAGAGCAATACTATTAAGCAAATTAAATTTATTTATAAAATTAAGTTTTTCATTTTTTAATATTCTTTTAAGAGTAGTGTCTTGTACTTATATAAAATAATATAATTAAGCAATACAATGAAATGATATTAAAAATATATTGAAAAATTTATTTATAAAATTTATTTTATAATATAAAAGACTTCACTGATTCATATGACTGCATATAAGATTTAGATAATAATTAACGTAAAAAAAATCTTAAATAGATTTAATGTTAAGTACTAACTCTTTATGTTTAATAATTATATCATTATCATTAATTATTTTAATACATTTTAATCTCATTATCATTTTCATCATTATTAACTCTTACACAATTTGAATCTTACTATCACAACATTACAATGTTAACTTTATTAAAGCTGTCTACTTCTTCTAAAAGTATTATCTTTCTCAATTAACAGACTTTGTGAAATCATAAAACAGTAATAATATAAATAATAATGTAAGTAATAATATAAGTAACAATGTAAATAACAGCAACATAAATGACAATAATACTTCTAATAATAATGATGTGAGTAACAGTAAAAAGCTTAAAAAATAGATTAATTATATTATTTATTTTTATTGCTTATATAATTAATATTTAATGCAACAGTTAAGTCACTTTGCATATATATTGTCTTAATTTAAAAGAAACATACTAGTCTAATTAAAAAACTTACTTATTTAATATATATTACTATATTTAATGTAAGTTAATTCAGCTTAACTCTGATCTAACTCAGCTTTAATACAGATTAAGTTATAGATCAGAAATCTTAATCTGTAAGTTAGATCAAGTCAGAAATCTTAACTTTAACTTAACTTAATAATTACTTTATTAATACAATCTTCAGTCATATCAATATAAGACAGAAAAGTCTTATTATATTTCTTTATTAGATTTATTGCATTATTTAACTTCTGTATTGACAGTCAGATATTGTACTTAAACTTATATTCTTTTCACTGTATAAAATACTGCATTGTAGACTTGTTTCATTCTCACTATGTAATTCATTTATTAAGTAGTTATTTCAGTTTAAATAACTTTCATTTATCAGTATCTTCTTTTATAAATATCATTGAAGACTTATCTGAATGTAAATAATTGTATAAATTAACTGTAAGTAAAGAACAAGACTTATGCTAAGTGACTGTAAAGATTAAGTAAATACATCAGTAAGTTAAAATATTAAGCTTATAAATTGTTTAATTTATTCTATTAATAATTTAGAAGAATTTAACAAATTGTTGTTTTAACTTCTTATTAATTATAGTTAAAATGAAGTATCTATGATGTAGCTGTAATAATGTGTAATTGCTGATGTATATGATTAAAGACTGATGTTTTTAGTTATAATGATATTTAACATTTATTTTGATGAAGTTAATGACATTAATAACTTCAAGATGTAAGACTGATATTGATAGAATACTTTCAGCAGAATTAAGAATGAAGACAATGTTTAAGCTAAATCTATATATTATTTCATTAAATATTTTGTTCATAAAGTTCTGACTATTGTTCAGGTTAAATTGTATAAAAGATAGACTTTTAAATCATTTTATTGCTTTTATTATGATGTTTAAATAAAAGTATAAGATAATTTTTACTATTTAGTTAATTTATTCACTCTGATCATCAGTCTGAGAATAATATGCTGTAATGTAAAGAAAATTAATGTTTAAATATTTAAATAAAGTCTTTTATAAGTCTGACAGAAACTTTAAATCATAATCTGACACTATGATCTTAAATAGATCTCAGTCAGTAAAATATAAATAACTTAATAGACTATGAGCTCATTGTTCTATAGTATAAGTAAACTCTTCTAATATGAGAATAATCTGTTTGCTGAACTTATTGATGACTAAGAGAAGATAATTAAATTCTTTAGATATTTTAAGTGAAATTAAGATGAAGTTTACTATCAGTGTGTAAAATAAAATTAAAGATGACTATATTGACTATATAAGTTATCTAACTTGTAACAACACATTTAAAAGATTAAACATTCAGAACTATTGAAAGAAAGTAGATACTTGTGCTATACTATGTCATTTAGTAAAACTTTTAAACTGTGTTGTCTATGAGCACATCTTAATCAAGAGAGTTACAGAAGAAGTAGAAAGAATGTTGACTGCAGTTAATATAAACAGAGTTTTTGCTCAGTCTCTGACATTAATTTTATTTCACTTCATAGAAGCAGCTAAAACATCACTTCTTAATACTCTCACTTGATGAGACTGCATCTATTAACTCTCACTAACAGCAAACATCAGATGACTAAATGCATTATTAAGAGTTCAACAAATCATTTAAGAGTTTAATTAATCATTAATAGTAAGTTTTATAAATTCAATAAATTGCTTAAAGATCTGTCTAGACAGAGACTTGATAAGCTTGTTAATAATCATTTTTTAACTGAATATAAAGTTTATCTAAATCTGATTGTGCTTATGCAGATCACAGATGTTGTAATAAAAGACATTAATGTATTTTGACTGCTCATGTACATGTGCATTTTTAATTAAGATCAAGATGACTTAATTGTCTTCTTTAAGCTAAATGAGTAAAGATGTTTAATGAGCTTCATTTTCTTAAATATTTATGCAGTATAAATTAACTTTAAGATATTTGCTTATGTCTATGTCTCTTAACATCTGTTCAAGTCAGATCTCAGTCTTTATGCATATTGACATAATTATGTATTTAATCTCAGTGATTAAGATGATGACAAACTTTTACTTTTGACTTATTCACAATACTGATTCATCTTTAAGCATATAGATGCATTCTAAAATTGATTTCTGATTCTGCTTATTCAAAGTATAGTTGAAGTCAGAGTATTTAAGCATTACTTGACTTTTATTAAAGCTGTACATGATGCTGAGATTAATGATTGATCTTATGTACTGCAGTAATTTCTTAAATATATATTCATAATGCTCTGCAGAATCACTGAGATATTGACTTAATCAATTTAGTATGAAGACAATGTCTAATTAAGTATAAATTGCTGTGTACATTAAACTTTTAATTGTCTGTTAATACTGTCTTTAATCTATTCTTTAATCAGTTAAGCTGATGAAATAAAAAACATCATATTTGTTAAGTGAAATGCTGATGACTCTATGCTTGTCAGATTGCATATAAAGATTCTTTAATATCTTATTTATATAGTAAGTCTAATTCAGATACAGAGTTCTCATTTTGTGATTATATATGATTTAAATGTTAAGAATTTTCTGTATCTTCTTTAAGTTCTTAACTTTAAACATGTTCACAAGAGCTTACTTAAATCAGAGAATGTATAACAGATTTGTTGAAGTCATAACAATATTGTTTACATAAAGAAGCAGCATAATTCTTTTAATGCTGTAAAGAAGAAGACAGAGATCAGTCTTGCTTTAATGAAAACTTAACTTAAGTAGTTTAATAACACATTGTTTATGTCAATTTTGTGTGACTTGCTTAAGATCATAAAGGCTGTGCAGTATGTGCAGAACATAATTAGGTGCAATATTGATTTCAGAAAAAAATGTTATATAGATTGTTTTTTTTAGAAAGAATTTCATGAAGATATTATTGACATTTACTTAATGACACTTTAGATTCTTGAGTGCAATGATAGTCAGAAAGACTTGCAGAATATTAAACTTAATAATGAAAATAAAGATATTTTTATAATCAACATTATATGTCTATGAAAAGTCTTTTGTCACAAATCTTGTCTTAAGCTTATTTAAGAATTCATTGATGTTTAGCTTAAGTTTAAAGACTTATTTACTGATTACAATGTTGACTTTTCTTGATGACACAGTCTCTTCTTATATTTCATTTATCATCAAGACTGTCAGCTCTGCATAAATAACATTCTTTTACATTTCTTCTCAGATTGAGTCTCTCACTGCTTCAGCATAGATGACAGATGTCAGAATGTCAGATTTAATCATAGAGTCTTCTTTGTCTGTAAAGAACATCATAAATGTCAGCATAATTCTTAATATTTTAATTAAGAGCTCATTCACATCTTAATCATCATCATTGTTATCTCTCTTTCATTTTAAGATCTCAATGTGCAGAAAGGTTCTAACTTCTTTAAATGTCACTGTCTTAACTTAATTAATGTTGATCTTCTTACTTAATGACTCATCTAAATTAACTGCAGTCAACTTGATCTCATATTGTTTATCTTAAGACTTGTCAGCCTTAATCATAGTCAAGTCAGACTACATCTTACTGTTTTAAGTCATAAATGTCTGATCTGAAGCTGTGATCTTCATAATGATTAACTTCTTTTATGAACATTCAATAAATCTTCTGTTCAGAAGAACATTTAATGTCTATCATTACAGTTTAAGATTAACAGTGTCTTTCTTCTTACTTTCAGCAAACTTTACAGTATAACTTTTAATGATGTACTTAAGATCTGAAGCTCAAAGCTGATACTGCTTTGTGATTTTCTCAATATAGCTTATAAAGACTCTTATTTGTTCTTAATTTATGAATTTATTGCATCTATCTTCAGATAGTAACTTAAGATCAATGTAGCTGTAGCACTTACATTCTTATACATAAATGTAATTGATGAATAACTTTACATCAATGAAAGCTTTCTTGAAAGTCATCTACTTATCATTAATTAAAAGATCAGTTACTATTCAATTATAAAGATAAGCATCTGTCTGTGCTGTCTGCACTTAGAACTTTATTGACAGTTATGTCTCTTTAATTATGATGCACACTGAGTTCTCAGTGATTCAGATAATTCTTTCAGCAATGTCATTCTGAATTAATATGTAAAGCATTATGTATTGCAGTGTAATGTTAAGAGACTTACATCAATCATTTAAAGTGAACTTTAACTCTATTTTATTGTTGCTTTATACAGCAAGAATCTTTGCATCAATCTGAAGTTCAGTCTTCAGCTATTATTTTTACAGTGTCTATAAGATCTCATCACATTGCTTCAGCAGTATCATTCATGTCTTTCAGAAATGATTATCTATTATCTTCAGAAAGTACTGATATTCATTAAATAATAAGAATAATGAGTTATATATGTCAATGAAGACAAGAACAAGAATGTTAATCTTTCTTTTGCTTACAGTGTAATCTCACTTATTGATGAGCTTAATTAGAGCACAAATCTCATATATGTTCTTGTTGTTCTCAATGATGAAAATTGACTTTTCAAGAATTGTCATCTTGTGAAGATTACACAACTTCATGAAATCAAGATGAACAAATTATTAATGTTAAAGTCTGTAAGTCTTGATCTTTTCATTCAATGATGCAGTGTTGATGTCTAAGAAGTTAATCATAAAATTATGCTCATAAATCTGAACATATAAGCTTACATCTGAAGCAATAACAGAGAAGACAATCTCTGAATGTGATATGTATACTGTAAATATCAAAGCAAATTCATTAAGACTTTTTGCAATGTACTTAACTATATAGACTCTGTCTTGCTTTAACACTTTTATTATAGTTTTGCTGTGCTTATCATACATTTAAAGACAGTGTTAATTAAAGCTTTTATACAGTTTCATTTTGCACATTCACTTTTTTGATAGAAGATTAACTTCAAGTTCAGACACATAAAGTGTTGAACTCAGTCTTACAGAATTTTCTGACTTAACTTACATAATGATTACTTCACAATAATGAGAATATAAATGTCTCTTCTTAACTTTAATTTATTGATGTCTCATTTATATAAGAAAGTCACTGAAGAGTTAAAGTTAATCAGTTATATATAAGAAGAATTTAAAGTCTGCAACTCATTTAAATTTAAGCATCTTACTGACAGTCTTCTTAAACAGAGCAGTAATTTCATTATTAATTTTTTCTTTCTCTTTAAATTTAAAAAAGAAGTCATCATCATTACTGTTATTGACTTCTGCATCAAAAACTTTATATCTCTTTTCTTTTTCTTTATAGACTGACTTTCAGTACAATTTAACTACAGTTAATCTGTACAGCTTGATTACAGTCAATTTGCTTGTCTTCTTTTAAGCATTTTACTTGATATCAGAAAGAAATTCACAATCTTTAATGAAGTGAGAGTTGTTGCAAAGAAAGCACTTAATAAAGCAACAAGAAAAATGATTACTGTCTGAGCTGAATGATCTGCAATAATGTTACTTAATATTAACTATACAATGATTTGATGAACTGTAATTCTAATTCATTAAACATTAATCTTTCTTCTATTTATCTATTTACAAGACAATGACAGTCTCATCAGTCTTAAGTTGTGTCTCTTTCTTTTAAAGCTTTTATAAATCTCTCTTAATGTCTAAATTGTTCTGAGTATTAATGACATTGCAGATCATAACATATTTAACTGATAGCACTTAAAGCAGTGTCTAAAACTGTTGTTCTGATTTAAACAATCTGATTATGTCAGACTGAGTTGCAGCAATCTTTCTGCTAAGTTTACTCAGATAAATTTATGCTTCTTTAATGAATACATTTTCTGACATTCTGTATTCAACAAACTTCATTAAATATTGTCTTTCAGTTATCTGCAGCTTCTTCTTATACTTAAACTTTAATATATCTTAAATATTCTTTGTGCTGATTTTGTTCATCAGATATTCTTGATCATCTGTATTCATGTAAATAATAAGTTAATATAAAATCTTTGCATTAATTTTCTGATTTTTAAAGTCAAGACTGCTGAGAAGAAATGAGTCTGAGAATCTGTTGACTGATATATTGACTATTGAGACTTTAACAACATTTTATAGATCTTTTTCTATTAGTTATTTTCTCATAAGAATGAATCATTGATTGCAGTTCTCATAAGTAAGAATTAAAACAGATTGTTGCTTTGTAAAGAAGTTGTTGAAGTTCATGATGATGATAGTTGGCACATAGTATAAGAAGTGAATAAAGTAAAATAATGATGTATACATTGAAGATAATATAAGTAAAATAAATAAAAAGCTTTTGTACCTTTTATTCTGTGAAATAATAGTGCTTATTTATCTCAATAACTCATATTAAGCTGCTGAAGAACAGTGCTCTCTGAGCAACTATAAATGCTGATTTTTGTTAAGATCAATTCTCTGTAAATCTTTTAAGTCAAACATACTCAGCTACTGCAGAACAGTGCTCTTTAAACAACTATAAATGCTGATTTTTGCTGAGACTGATTCTCTATAAATCTTCTGAGTCAAACATACTCAGCTGCTGCAGAATGCTGATTCTGCTAAAGTCAGATTTATTACAAATCTCAACAATCAGTAATACTGTTAAAGCTGAATTAACTGTGAATCTTAATAATTGATGTATACAGCTATCATCAGTGTGCTGATTCTGCTAAAGTCAAATTTATCACAAATCTCAATAATTAATGATACTGCTAAAGCTGAATTGACTGTGAACCTTAAAAGTTGATATACTCAGCTGTCATTACACTAAAAATATACACTTTCTCTGAGAAGCTTCTTGTTAATTTGAGCTCATAATTTATTGAAAGAAAGTAGATACTTATGCTATACTATGCTGTCTAGTGAAATTTCTAAACTGTATTGTCTATGAGCACATCTTGATTGAGAGAATTACAGAAAAAGTAAAAAGAATGTTGACTGCAGTTAACATGAGTAAAGTCTTTGCTCAGTCTCTGACACTAATTCTATCTTGCTTCATAGAAGCAGCTAGAACATCACTTCTCAACAAGAACAGTAATACAATTATATAAGTAGTCTTAAAGATTCTTAAAGATTTGTTTAATGTAAAAGACTGACTAAAGTCTGTTTATACAGCAGATAAAGTCTGAATAATTATTCTGAGTGTATATTATGTGAAAGACATTCTTATAAAGTAAGTATAAAATAACTAGTCATCATACTTAAAAGCATAATTTAATGTAAAGAGACTTTGATGTCATATAATTCTGTTGCTTTCTTACTTAAACAGTAAACTAATAATGTTCTCATCACTTTTATTCTTATTCTTATTGAGAACATCAATAATATGACATCATGCTAAGTCTTTATCATAATCTTTAACAAGACATTTCTAAAAGTCATTTAACATTTCAGCATATATCTTAACATATAAAGCATCAGCAAATAACACATTTAGTTTATCTTTCTTTATACTGATCTTTGATGACATTGTTGAGACTAATTGTAATAATATATTAAAAACAATGTGTTGTTTTCTGATTTATAATGAATATTTAGATTAAAATGCTGAAGATATTTGCTTACTTATATAAGATGAAGATTTAGCTTCTCAGTTAATATAATGAACAGTAAGATCTGTTTTATGATTTTTATATTTGCTCTGTAATTTATATAAATAATAGTTAATAAACTAGACAATTCAATAAGGTACTTAATCTTTCAAATAATTTATATTATGTCAGCAAGCTCAAGCTCAGTGTACATTTTAGCTGATTTAAGCAGTCTGCTCAGAAATATAATGAGCTGTATTGAGACTTTGAATAAATATCTTTTCATATTGATACAAGGCTCTTTAATATAATATATTATGACATTAAATTTAAAGCTTTTAAACACATTCAGGTCAATGTGAAGCTGTTTGATCAAATTAAAATGAATAAGATAAAAGAATTTGAATAGTAGTGATTGAAGTGTTTTAAAGCTTGCAATTTTAACTGAACTTAACTTAATTAGACTAATTCTTATGACATAAGATCTACATAGATTTTTAGCCTTAAATATAAGCTTCAATAGTACTGTTTTTCTTTTCTGAAGAGACTTGATGACAATGATGTAGTATAGTATAAATTGATAAAGTTATTCAGTCAGTTTTGAGTAGATTTTCAGTTCTTGCAGAGTTCACAGAAATGTTAAACAGACAATTAGTTTAAGTTTTTCTTTATTAGTAGTCAGTCTCAACAAGCTAATCTTTTGATGTAATAACTGAACAGTAAAGTACAGTATAGGTCTTTTATGATGTTGTGTAACTGTAATAAAACAGTAAAAATTGAGTTATATTACAGTAATATAACTTACAAAAAAGTTACTAGTAATAAGTTTAAACAACTGTTATGTATTAAGCATACAACTGTTTTATAACAGATATTAATTAACACATCATTAAATGACAGTTTTTAAAATTTTATTATCAGTTTTAAACTTACTATAACTTTAATGAAAATTTAAAAAAACTAGTGTATAACTTTTCTTGTATAATTAAACAGTTAATTATAAATTATAACAAAGTTTTTAGTAAGTATATAACTTCTTTTTAGAGAATTTAAAACAATAAAATTAAGTTAAAAACTAATAGTAAACTATTAAAAACAGTTATTTAATGATGTATTAGTTAATATCTGTAATAAAACAGTTGTATGCTTAGTATATAACAGTTATAAAAACTTATTACTAGTAACTTTTTTGTAAGTTATATTACTGTGATATAACTCAATTTTTACTGTTTTATTACAGTTACACAACATCATAAAAGACCCATACTGTAGTCTAAAAAAGTCTTGCTGACCTTAATAGATATTTTCTTCTTAACAAATAGACTGAATATGACACTTAAGTAATGAAGATATTTCTTTAAGATTTTAAAGTAAATGACAATGTTGTTTACATAGACTCTAATAAATGCTCAATATAATCATAGTAAGTGATTAATTTGTCTTTATATATAAATAAGAAAGTTCTTAAATCTTATAATAGTTACATTAAATAACTTCTGATTACAATGACTAATAACAGTAAGCTTGTGTCTATTATCTGAGTATACTCATTACTAATAAAAGAATGAGACACAATTCACTACATTAATATAGAATGTATTCTTAACAGCAGCAGTGATATCAGTCTGTAGAGTTAATGAATAGATATTTAAGATGATAATAACATTAAGATCTTAGATATTTATAATTATGTAGCTTTTTTGTTTATCATTTTTCTAATATCTTTCATATCACAAAGACTGAATAGCTAAACAGCATTTTCTGTACTGTTCAGATGATGCAGTTCTGTTTTTATAATTTATTAAAGATTTTATTCACTATCTTACAGTCTCTCAGATCTAATAAATAGATTCTAGCCTTTCTGATGATCTTATCATTTCAGTTTAATTTAAGAAATATTTGTATTCAGTTATTCATAAATAGATTAACAAATCTATCTAAATTCTTTTACATGTTGAATTGATTCATCACATTAAATAAGACTTTCATTGTAGTGAGATCTCTATACACTGTAACATTAGTGAGTAGAATTGTTTTATCAGTTTTAAATGCATTCAGTTTAAGCTTAAATTCTAAGCTTAAGATGAATTCTTCATACTTGTATGACAGTATGACTGTTTAGATACTGCTGTCATAATAATGTGACATAAATAATATAGTTAGTCAGCTTTGTGAATAGCTAAACTTCTTTTGATTGCTAAATCTCTAGTAGACTTCTTGACAACAACATAATAACATTCTTTATAGTTCAGTTCAGTAAGGTGTTCTAGTTTCTGATTGTGTCTAATAGTAACAGGCTGATTCATTTTGTTTTAAGTTATAATAACTGAAAGATTAAAGTTGATCAAATAAACAAATAAGACAAGACTAAGTAATTCTTTAAACTTAAACAGAAAGTTCTGTTCTAATAGATGTTTAATATGCTGTACTGAAATAGGCTACTTAGTATATAGTAGTATAATTATGTTGAATTTAATGTATATTGTATGTTAAGTAAAACTGCTCTGTGAGTGCATCTTAATTAATATATATTAATAATGACTTGTTTTTTTGAAGTAATAATGTCAATTTATTCACATCTTATAATGTTTATATTAACTAACATCTTGATCTTTAGATCATCAACAAGATGAGTATCTCAGATAATAACTGCTTTGATGTCTATGTTCACTAAATATATAAATATTATGACATACTTGCTTGTCATATGCTTATCAGAGCCAATTTCTCATACTGATATGAGCATAGTTATTGTGTAAATCTTTACTTTGTTGTTCTTGCATTAATTTTTAAAAAAGATTCAATCAAATAAGATGACTAAAGATCTAATATTGAGATAAATAAACTTTAATATAGTCTTATTTAAAAGCTATGCTTTAATCATAACATAATGTCAGTTCTGAAACCTATAGCCTATTTTAATGTCTTTAACAGCAATGCTTGCTAACATAATTTTTGATAATTTATCTGAAGACTTTGTAAGTATAGTTATTGACTAAATTGTTTTGTCATTAGAACAATGAGTAATTTTAAATGATTCAGAGTGTAGATAATGAAATGAGACATTTTTAATTTTAAAGAATTAATAACAATCATAGCATTAAATTATAAATATAGTTATAAAATTAACTTTCAGTTCTTCATTGTCTTTCTTCTGATTGTAGTCTTTAACTTTATAATAGTTTACATTCTAATCTGTCACATAGTAGTCAGATTTATGTCTCTCTGTTTTAAGAGAATTTTCTGTTTTCTCATTATTGTCAATATTCTTATCATTCTTCTGTTTCTTCTCAGTCACATAAACTCTAGACCTTAACTTTTCAAATATATTCTTATTATTTTTTTCACTATACACATTTGACTGACTGTTCAGCAGTGCAGCTATTGTCAGAGATTTTCAATAAGGTAGTTATTGTTAATTTTAAGAATCTAATTGTCATTAAGACTCTTGTTAATATTAAGAATCTCATTGATTTTAAGATGTCTATTATTGATTTAAATACTAAGAATTAAACTGATTAGCTGTCTGATTTGATCAATAATTTGAATTAAAGTCTTAACTATGCAACTGAGACTAATTATAAGATTGATACTTATTACATTGCAGTTTATTCTGCTAATTATATTAATCTATCTGATTCAACATTGTCAAAGCTGTCAGACAGTGATGTTTTTAAGTTATTTTATTTTAAATGCTTGTCTTCAAATCAAGTAATTTAAGAAATTAAGTCATAATAGTAGTAAGCTGAGGTTCTGACATACATGTATATGAGACTTAAGATCTAGATTATTTCACACTATAATCAGTTAATTGTATACTGATGTCATCTTAATTATCTTAATATGAAAAAATAGCTTCTGAGCAAAGACACAAGGCAATTTGTCTTTGTAGATATCAGTTATGATGTACTTGTTGTTCTAAATGTTTCATAAAGTCACTGAAATTCTTTCTTTAAACTGTTTAATAAGAATAATATTAGACTGAGTATAGAGTCAGATTGAGTTCAAAAAGACTATCTATAACTCTGTAAAAACCTGACTCAATCTGTGAGTTGAGTTATTACTAACTCTATGTGCACTAGGTCAAATTGAGACATTAAAGCATCATTTTTTAGGGCTAAGTCATGTGATTATAAATTACATAAAATCATAATATTAGCCTTAACCATTACAAATAATACATTGCAAAACTGAACTTTGTAATCTATTTTTTGCGTTTCTTTCACAGACACTAATGTCATATATGAAATCTAAAATCTGTGCACTCAGCCTAAATAATATATCACTAATTTATATCAGTATTGTCTAAAAGATTTTGCTTTATATTAATAAGTTTAAGAATAAGTTATAGCAGTGCTGTTTTATATAAACAGACCAATTGTCAAAATCATGAGTTTGTAATAAGTTAAATTCTAGCTATGATGAGAATACTGCTTTATATATACATAGACTTATGATCAGACAAGTGACAGGCTAAGTAACAGTGTTATATGAGACATTTAGTTATATTGATAAAGAGAAGAAGTCATTGTCTTATTGAGAAGATAGTGAGTATATAAGCAAGTTAAAGATGATTAAGATTCTTAAGATAAATAATCTCATAATAATCTGTCTATGACAAAGAAACAAGACAGTGCTCATATTGTTAACTCATTATCTTCTTTTTTAACATCTTTTGCATAGTCTTCATCATATCAGTATGAGAGAATGTCTCATCATATTTCTTTATTAGATTCATTACATTGTTTAACTTTTATATCATCAATTATATGTCATATTCAGATTCATATTCCTTTCAATGTGCAAGATACTGTGTCATTAATGTGACATTTTATTCTCATTAAATGATGCATCAATTAAGTAATCATTTCAGCTTAAAGAACTTTCAGTTCTTTATATTTTCTTTTATAAAGACTGTTGATGACTTGTCTGAGTAAAAATGTTGATCTAAATTGTTATGAAATAATAAACAGAATTTGAGCTGAGCTATTATGAAAATTGAGTGAACACATTAATAAGATAATATATTAAGTCTATAAACTAATTAATCAATTTTCTTAATGATTTGAAACAGTCTCACATACTGTTGATTTAGCTTTTTATTTATAATAACAAGAATAAAGTATTTATGATGTAGTCTTAATAATATGTATTCTTCAATCTGCATAGTCAAAGACTGATACTTTCTATTATAATGATATTTAATGTTCATCTTTGTGAAGTCTATAGCATCAGTAACTTTAATTTATGCAGATAATATAGATAGAATGCATTCTGTATTGATGTTGAGAGTGAATGAGATAAATATAAAGATGATGTGTAAACTAAATTTATACACTGTTTTGTTAAATGTTTTGCTGATGACATTCTTGCTGTTATTTAAGTTAAATTGTATAAACAGCAGACTTTTTAGTCATTTGACTGCTTTCATCATGATATTTAAATAGAATTATAAGACTATTTTGACAATTTAATTTATATACTCACTTTGCTTATCTATTTGTGAATGATAAGCAATAATGTATAACAGACTTACATCTAATCTTTTAAATAAGACTTTTTATAGCTTAAAGAGAAACTTTAAATTATAATTTGAAATAATGATCTTAAATAAATCTTAATCAGTAAGATATAGATAAATTAAAAGACTGTAAACTCACTGTTTTACAGTATAGATTGTTTGTTCTGATATTAAGATGATTTTCTTGCTGAATTTATCAGTAACAGATAGAAGGTAATTGAATTCTTTCTTTGATGTAAGTAACATCAAAATAAAGTTAATGACAAGAGTGTAAAACAGAATTAATGATGACTGAATAGACTGCAATAAGTTATAAGATTTGTGACAATGTATTTAAAAGATTTTGCACTGTAAACAGTGCAGCAGATAATCTTAAAGATGTTTTGAGACTTATTTTATGTAAAAGACTGATTATAGTCAATTTATACATCTCTGAAAGTCTAAATACTTATTATTTGTATATATTAAGTGAAAAATCTTCTTATGTAAGAAATGCAGAATAATAAGACATTGTGATTTAAAGATATAATCTGATGTAAATAAATCATAATGACAGATGATGTCATCACTGTCTTACTTAAACAGCAAAATGATGATGTTCTTATCATTTTTATTTTTATTAAGAACATTGATAGTATGACATCATGCTGAATCTTCATCATAGTCTTTAATAAAGCATTTTTGAAATTCATTTAACATTTTAACATATGTCTTCATAAATAAAGCATCAAGTTCATTCTTCTTCATACTAGTATCTGAAGACATGATCAAGACTAATCTTGATAAAGCATTCAGAATGATATGCTGTTTTTTAGACTTATGATGTACATTTAAATTGAAGTGTTGAAGATATTTACTTATATATATGAGATAAAGATTCTGTTTTTTTAATTGAAGTCATTGATAGAGATATCTGTTTCACAATTCTCACATTTACTTCATAATCTATGTAAATAATAGTGAGAAGTCTTATTGACTTAATTAGATATCTAATCTTTTGAACAACTCAAATTATATTGATTAACTTAAGTTCAGTAAATCAATACTGTGTCTCAGCTGATTTAAGAAGTCTGTTCAGAAATATATTATTATTATTATTTATTCTATTGACTTTCTATTCAGTCTCTATCTAGATCTATGAGAGCAAAGCATCTTTACAACAAAAAAATTCAAGTAAAAAAATCTTAATTCTATCTTGCAAACACTACTCTGACAGAGTATTAATTAATTGTTATTGTCTTTCTTGTGCACTGATAAATCTGTATTGTGTCTGTCTCTTAAATATTTGCTTTCACTAAACAACAAATAATCTCTCTTAATTCACTAAATCTACCTCAATCCATTGAACTGTCTTTTAATCATTTAAATATATAAAATCTTTATATTCTAAGATGTTCTTCTAAGTAATCTGTCACACAAGATTGAGATGACTGAGTAAATCATTTATAATCAGTTATTAAGTTACTTAATGAGTGCTGACTGCTGTGAAAAGAGCTTTACAGAGATTTGTGATTTCAGTTTTTTGAAAGTAGTGAGTGTAAGAGTTAATGTAATTCAGATAAAAGAGAAGTACATACTGCATAATTTACATTAATTAATTACATAAACATTACTTATCAATCTTTGAGATTCTTACAGAAATCAGTCAGACATTGAGGCTCAGCATCTCTGTGTAAAGCAGAAATAGTGTTGTTGCTTTGTGTTTATAAAAATTATTATAAAGCTAATAAACTGACTGAGCTCAATCTGACTTTTATGTAATTGCTTTTTATTCTGTTGACTTATGAATTCATCTTTATTTTCACTTCAAATTTATTTATTTAATCAGTACTTTCTGTAAGTTCATTTACTGTCTTCTTAATTGTATCTAAAGCTGTCTCTGCTTCTCAGTTTGTATCATTATTCTTTACTGTAGATTCTTTACTGTTGTCAGTGATCTAATTATGAAGACTATATTGCATCTACATCTTCTCAGTGTTCTGCTGACAGAAACTCAAAGTGTTATTTAGACTGTATTGATTATTTATTTAATTCTTACAGAGACTGAATTATTAGCTGTCTTAAGAGATCTCTGCATTGTCTTATGTTTCATGTATAGATTCAGAAACTGAACATTAAATTCTTATTTTAAAGCAGCTGTGAATGTTCTTTTATAGATTTTCATTATCTTTCTTAAACAATGATTCTGTAGATACTTCAATAATTTAATGAATAAAATAGCTAATGAGACATCATTGTTTTACAGATCTCACATCTGCAACTTATATAGCATGATTGATTAAATCACTGCTGTGTAAAGCAGTTAAGATCACTTTATAAATGAGTTTTATATAAATTATGTAATGCATAAGAAAGCTTTAAATATCATAATGTCTTTTTAAGCTATCTATTACACATACTCTCTTCATCTTAATCTTATATCAATCTGAACACTCAATATCTGCAATGTTGTCTTTGTCATAATTATTTAATCATTAAAACATATTATGCTCATTAGATTCTCACTGAGATCTCTGCAGCATCTTGTAAAATAAATTAATTTATATTTGTCTGATATAAATCTTGCTTTATATCTTTTTACTTATACAATACATTAACTGTAAACTGACTTCAGTCTGCAGCAATTTGTCTGTGCTGAAATTCTTTATATAATTAAATTTATATTATTTACAAAGCTAAATGTCATCATCTTGTCTTCTGAATGCTCAAATGTTGTCAGCAGTTCTGACACAAAGAACAGAAAAAGAATTAAAGAAAGTAAGAATTTTTAAGAAATTTCTGTTTTTATGAGTATTTAGTCACTTTCAAATTCTGAGAAAACTATTTTTGTATAACATTTAATTAGAAAGCATTCTATAATGTGAATAACTTATGATGAGAACTTTACAGATTACATAATGTATAACAATCTCTTATGTAAGACATTGTTAAATACTTCATTAAGATCAAGACTAAACATCAAGACTATGCACTTTGACTTTATCTTTCATGCAGTGTTGACACAGAATGTGAGCAGCTTTAAAGCAATAAGAATAGATCTTTTTTTTTAATTTTTATCTGATTTCATAAAAAAAAAAATTATATATCTTTATTGTCTCAGCAATTCACTCTGCAATTAGCTTCTTCAGCAGCTTTATAATTGTGTTCTTCAATGCAATGAGATAATAACTGCTTAACAGTAAATAGTTTATTTTTCTGTTCTTTTATAAAATTATTATAATGAGTTCTTGAAAGCTTTTAAACATCAATTTATTGATGAAGTATCTGTTAATTATTTATGTAAGATCATTCTTAATGAAGAGAATTGCAGTCTTAAAAGTTTTATTTAAAATGTTATTTAACTTTAAAACTTTATCATTTAGCAGTCTATGAATTGTCTGCTTAATCTGCTATACAGTAACTATTGAGAAGATATTAAGTATAAAAAATGTAAACAATTCATTATTAATGTCTTTAAGATCTGCTTATCTCTCTTTTAAAAAGAACTTCTCTATCAGAATTTATATCTTAATAAGATTATCATTACTTGCATTATTCTAATTTGATCTTCACAAAAATAAAATATAAAATGATACTTATAATTTGTCTGTGTAAAGCTTGCTTCACTATAACAGTCTTTATAAATTCTTCTTATAAGAATTGTTTAAGACTGAGATTGACTGTTTAATGAATTGTTGTCAGTTTACATATCTTATATGTTGTAATTTCTTTTTAAGTAGATCTTAAAAGAATTAATAAGATATCTTATTATGATATATCTCAATGTTGTTATACTGTTGTTTTGTGTATCTTGTGCTCACAAGAAGTTTTAAGATTCTTAATGATTATTAAGAATTTACTTGTGCATATGAATAAGTTTTTAAGTAATGTTTCTTTAGACTTTTGTAAATGATCTGTTGCAAAGCTATAAATAAACATAATATACATACTTACTTTCTTTGATAAAGATACTGTTCAAATCTCTTCTTGTCAAGCTTTTTCAGTATATAGCACTTACTTAATGCTGACTTCTTCATTAATATTGCAATTTAAATGTTTATTAAGATGTAGTCTTAAGTGATTGCTCAGTCATTTATTAAATTATAGAATTGAATTGATTTCTTAATTGCTACTGAAATAAATATAAAATCAATAATACTTTATTAATTATCTCTTTTTTAGATTGACAGTTCTCTTAAAGTGAGTAGTGAGAGATCATTTGCTATCATTGTAATGTGAAGATGTTTTAATTGCATCTCACAAATGACATGTAAACTTTCTTAAAAGAGATAATGAGCATTGAAATTTCTCAGAAGTATAATTTTCTCTTTAATTTTATGAATAATTTGTTGTATAATATGTTAAGTCCAAATTTGTGATCTATTGCTTTACAAATTATATACATTTATAATGATGATGTTCTTGTCTATAAGACACATATGCAGTGCTGTTACATATTAATTATATAATTAAAATGATCAGATATAAGCTGAAGTCTTTTTACTGATTGTAAAGCATATCTTAAATGCTGAGTTGACATTACTTGTTAGAATATAACTCTGACAGCAATAAATAAATATTGTATATCTGTTGAAAGTTTGTTTCTGTATGATCAGTACTTAATGAGTGTTTAAGTTAATTGCATTTAGAATGAATTTTGTTGTGCTATAGTTTGCAGTTAAATTAAAGAATTCAGATATTTAACATAAAAAGAACTCTGATTATGCAGTATCTTCTTTTATAAAATTTATCAATGTCTCATTATACATTAAATAACTTTTCTAATCACTGCTATTAAGCTTTAACACAAAGAGCTTGATCTAAATAAGATTTTATACTATTGTTAAGATATTTTATAAGTGATTAAAGCTCTACTTAATTGATGTCAATACAGTATCTAAGAATTGTTCTTACTTTCTTAATTAAATGACTCTAAATCTGTTAGATTGTAATGACAGTTGCATTGTAATTATGAAATAACTGTAAATTGTCATCATTTTAACTGTCAAGATCACACATTTCTTTTAATAAATGACAAGAAAGCTTTTAAAGATTTTATACATCATCTTTTATTATATCTTGTGAATCTAATTACAGTTCATGTATAAAACTTTCTTCTTAAAGCAATTTATAATTTAATGTATATTCATACATATGCTGCATTTTGCTGTCTTTTCACAGACAGACTGCATGTAATCTTACTGTTCACAGTTAAAACACTATCTAATCTGTATGTCATGATCATAAAGATAAACATTATATAACTAAAAATTAATAATCAATCTTTTCTGAATAATCTTGTGCTATAGTATCTATGTGAAAAGACTAACTATTACAGTTTCTCTAATTTTGTCTTTTTTCAGTCAGAACTCATACTGCTTAAATGTGTGCAGTCAGCAAATCTTATTTATGATGAATGTAAATAGAATGATCTTAAAAGTGATGCAGATTCTCTTGCATAAAAGTTGCATTGTTTATATCTTTCTCACTGTTGATCTACATAAAGAGTGATACTTCTCAAAGTTTTATAAAGTAGTCTTGATATAAAATTTAAAGCTTCTTCATCTATAACTGATTGAGCATTCAATTCTTTATGCACTGATCAGAAACTGACATCTTAATGTTGTTACTTTGTAATTATTTCACTATGTATGTATTAAAGTTAAAGTAATTGTTAAGTTAAGTTAAAGTTAAGATTTCTGACTTAATCTAACTCATAGATTAAGATTTCTGATCTATGATCTGACTTATACTAAGACTAGATTAGATTAAAGTTGAGTTGAGTTGATCTACATTAAATATAATAATATATATTAAATAAATAAGTTTTCTAATCAGACTAATATGTCTCTTTTAAATTAAGACAATACATATGCAAAGTGACTTAACTGTTGCATAAGACATTAATTATATAAGCAATAAAAATAAACAATATAATTAATTTATTTTCTGAACTTCTTGCTATCATTTACATCATTATTATCAAAAGTACCACTGTCACTTATATTGCTGTTGCTCACATTGTTACTTACATTATTATTTACATTATTGTTTATATCATTACTGTTTTATGATCTCATAGAGTCTGTTAATTGTGAAAGACAGCATTTTTAGAAGAAGTAGACAGCTTTAATAAAGTTAACTTTGTAATGTTGTGACAGTGAGATTCAAATTGTGTAAGAATTAATGATAATGAAAATGATAGTGAGATTAAAATATATTAAAATTATTAATAACAGTGACATAATTATTAAATATAAAGAGTTAATGCTCAACATTAAGTTTATTTAAGTCTTTTTTTAAATTAATTATCATCTAAGTCTTATATGCAGTCACATAAATCAGCAAAGTCTTTTATATTATAAAATAAATTTTATAAATAAACTCTTCAGTCTGTTCTTAATGTCATTTAATTGTATTGCTTAATTATATTGCTTTACATAAGTACAAGATACTACTTTTAAAAGAGTATGAAAAAATAAGAAACTTAATTTTATAAATAAGTTTATATTGCTTAATAGTATCACTCTGCATAAGTGTAAGACATTAATCTTAAGAGAATATTCAAAAACAAGTAGCTTAAAATTAAAAGTTAATTTTGCATTTTCTTATTTATTAAAGTTAATCAGCTCATTCTTTAATTAAAAGCTGTTTAAAAGCATCTTAATTACAGCTATTTACACATTTACATTTACATATTCAGAAGCAAATAAGTACACAATTAATGTCTTATGTAATGATTAAGTCACTTTGCATATATATTGTTTTATTGTTTTAATTAACATGAAAATTATAGAGCAATACAATAGAGCAATATAATAAAGTGATACAATAAAGTAATATAATGAAGCAATAAAGTTATAGAATCTAAATAAAGAATGATTATTTTTCTGTTTAAATACTGTATAAATTATGAATTTATGATTTTTATATATTAATATACAATTTAAATACAGAATGATTTACTGTTTATATACTTTACAAACACTGCAAAGCTTCTCACATAATATTTTATTAAAATTATATTTTTTGTTGAATGATAATGTATTTTATATAAATAGTGATAAGATTTAAAGAAAACTTAAAGCATAATTTATTTACTTTTAAGTATATAAATGTAAATGTATAAGCAACTATAATTAAAGAATGAGCTGACTGACTTTAATGAGTAAAAAAATGTAAAATTAACTTTTAATTTTAAGTTATTTATTCTTTAATATCTTTTTAAGATTAATGTTTTACACTTATGCAGAGCAATACTATTAAGCAATATAAAATTAAGTTTCTCACTTTTTAATATTCTTTTAAGAGTAATATCTCATACTTATACAGAGCAATATAATTAAGCAATATAATTAAATGACATTAAGATTAAATTGAAGAATTATTTATAAAATTATTTTATAATATTTAAATTAACTTTTAACATTCATAATATGAAGAACATAATGATTCAGTGATTCTTCTCAATAATGTAAAGAATAACATAAAATTATATACATAAAATTATATACATAAAAATTTTTAAGCTCACTACTTCTAAATATACTTATTATCAACATCTCTGTGCATCACTATAATTTAAATTTATGTAAATCAAATCATGTAACATCAACATATATTATGTAACAAACTCATCATAAAATCTTAATGCATCATTTTCATCATAATAGAAGAGTCTTAATTAACTTATATATACAACAACATATAATATCTATTACAGTAATGCAACACAAATCATTAATATAATATATCTTAATCTTATATATTATTATTTGTTCTATTAACTCCCTATTCAGTCCCTATCTAGGTCTATGAGGGCGAAGCGCCTTTGCAAAGGAAAAACCCAAATGGAAAACCTTAGTCCCGCCCCGCAGGCGCTCCG
>JAABUY010000348.1_pt1 | contig 86145 bp, 134 predicted proteins | sample 5560271 | NCBI WGS metagenome assembly JAABUY01 (sample SAMN10711886, study PRJNA513374) | rock metagenome | isolation source: Antarctica rocks | place: Antarctica: Victoria Land, University Valley | reverse complement strand
TGGAGAAGGCTGAGATGAGCAGGGTGGGATGGGTGGGATGATGAATCCGATGATGATGGTGGGTTGCCCGTTCTTCCTTCCTGGGAGTCTCGCCGGGAGTCGAGAGGGTGGAGCGCTGAGATTAGTAGGGGATGGGAGGAATGGGTGGGATGGGGATGGGAATGAATCCCATGATGATGGTCAGTGCGGTTGTCAATATCAGCGATTCCAACTTATGAGGTCCAGGGCGGCATGATGAACCCGATGATGATGGTCAGTCTGATTCCCCCTGTTCGTTGTGGACCACACCGACGGGACAGGGTGGGATGGGAATGATGAACCCCATGATGGGGATGGGCGGAATGGGTATGGGTGGCCTAGGAATGGGTGGAATGGGCTACGTCCGCGTCCCTTCCATCTGGGTTGAACTCGAGCTGACGAGGACAGGGGATGATGGGCGGCGGTCTAGGAAGCGGCGCCTACGGCGTTAGTTGGTTACCGCCTTCGATTCAGCAGCTGATCGGGAGGACGCCTTGGTATTGGTAGATGCCAAGGTATCCAGCAGGAGGGTCAGTCATCTATTTCAGTCACCGAATCCATCTGTGTCCTTCCCCTGGATCGCCGATGGGCTTCTCCTCGTCTTCTCTCCCTCTGTCCCCCCAACCCGCCTTCCCCTTTCCTCTCCTCTTCCCTCCCGAGAAGAAGGTAGAAGGATCAAGCTGATCGAAGGATAGAATGTTTGGCGACTACTCAATGGGGATGGGAGCGATGCCTGGAGGAATGATGGGAGGGGGGGGCGCGGGGATGGGAGGATATGGGATGGGGATGGGCGGAGGGATGCCGATCGGATACTAAAGGGAAACGCCGGGGGATCAGTAGAGAAATGGGGTGTCGCATCGCATCTGCACGTCAGGATATTACCGGTGACGAGACCCGTCGTCTGGTCAGCGACAGCTTTCGTCGGGGATCGAGTCATCGCGGTGTGATAGCCGTCCGGTCGTTCCCTTGGCCGATTCATCCGAGACAGCTCAGACAGCTCAGTCGTAGACGTACGTCTACTTCAGCCCAAAGCAACGGCTCTCAGCTAGGCAGTCGATCGACAGCTGACGTCGTAGGAGCCTGTGGGTGGGTACATATCGTCAGACCGCGTCGTGAGTAGGCCACATGGCTTGGACCACCTTCTTGGGGTGGTAAGCGATGAGGGGAGCTCTTCCGCGTGACAAGCGTCGCGCGAATGTAGAGGAGTCGACTTTGTATCAATGTAGGGGGTAAAGTGGGATGCAGGTAGGACCACTGAGCGACAAGCAGATCCGCTTGCATAAGTTTAGAGTACAGACAGGCATTGGATGAAAGAAACGGGGAATCTCCCATTTGAGCAAGCCGCCAAAGTTAGGCTCGCGAAAGAGCTCCTTCCCCCCCCCCCTCCCCCCCACGTGCTAGACTTTACCGGTCCCTTGTCCCCTTTCTCCCGTCACACTCACTGCTCAAACCTCGAAAATACTCTCAGTGCAATCTGTCGTACCTTGATCAGGTCTTCGACTTTCCGGTGTGAGACCCACCGACTCGACATGCCGGCCAACGCCGTTGCCCATGCCGCGTCAATGTCCCCTCTACCTTCGGCCGACGCGCAAGACCTCCTCATTGTTCAGGATGTCATGGACACCCTCGACCAGATCCCACCCGAGCTCACAAGGGTACATAGTGATCTCAATGAGCTGGGAGCAGTGCTCTACTGTAGGTATTCCCTCACTTTCAACTGCCTGCCGTTCTCTGTACCGGCGATCATGCCGGGTAATGCAATGAGAGCAAAGCTGAAACATCGGATGCAGCGACCCTCCTGAACCTCGAGAAGAAGCTCAACTCCCTCATCGACTGGATCCAAGATGGCTCTATCGGTCCGGAGCAGAGGTTTCAGCTGTTGCAGGAGATCGCGGAGGAGGCAGCGCGGTATAAGCTCGGTGGGGATGACAAGATACGAGTTGCGGGTGGGGCCTGCGACGGTGTGAGTTGGGTTTTTCACTTCGGACGCGACTTGGATATGTATTCCATGGCCGCGTACTGTGCTGAAACTCTCTCAGATCATGGCGCACCAAAAACATATCTCCAACCTCCTCGCCACCTCTACCCTCCTACATCCCGCCCCTCCTTCCCCATACAGTCAGTCCCTCACTCTCTCGCATCTCCCACCGCAATCAAACACTCGTCGAGGAGTGCTCTCAAGAGCTGCCAATTCCCCATTCGGAGGCCGCGGGTATGCGCCCAGCTCCGGTATGGCGGGAATGGCCGGCCCGAGCGGGGAGAGGGAGAGGGATACTCCGACCAAGAAGAAGAAGAGTCGCGTACAGCAGCTGGGGACTGGGAGGGATGACGATGATGTCTCGAGTGCTGGAGGGAAGGAGAGGGAGGAGAAGAAGAAGGCGCCAGTGAAGAAGAGGAAGTTGTGAGTCTGCTTGATTCCGAACCGTCGACCAGCTTCTAGGCTGTTGCTTGGTGGATTGTTGACTCTCGGCATCCAGGGTCAACCGCGCAGTCTCGCCTACCGATTCTCTGGGCTCGAACTCAGCGTTCACTGGAAAGCCGAGCCAGCCTCAGACCGCACGTCAGCTCGCTGCCGCCGCCAGCAAAGCGCGTAAAGCGGAACTGGATGACCATTCAGATGAAGATTCCCGCGACGAAGGAGGTGAGTATCCATGTTCCGTCTTGAGGCCCCCGCACTGAGACATTGACCCTGCTAGAGCGGAAAGATGGAGGACTTGGTCTAGATGTCGGCAGCCGAGAGGGGTCCTACGCCGGCGCTCGAAGCGCCAACGACACACCTATCCTCGCCAGTGCGTCGGTAGTGAGCGGCGAGAAATCCCGACAATCCCGCGCTCGGTCAGGTGTCAAGCGGCCCCGCAATGACGACGACGATGATGACGAGAGTGAGCCGGACGAGGAGGAAGTTCGCCCAATCGCCAAGCGGAACGGCAGTGCGAAGAAGAAGAGCGCGCCGGGCTATGATACAGCGATGGTGGAGTCGAAGATTGCTGGAGGGGAAGGCGAGGTGGATTCGAAGGTCTACTGCACGTGTCGACAGGTCAGCTATGGGGAGATGATTGGGTGCGACGACGATGATTGTGATATCGAATGGGTGGGTTTCCCATCTTCAGGTGGTCCAGAGCTGATGGGACTGGTCTAGTATCATCTGGCATGTTTGGGTCTCGACAAACCGCCGGAAGGGAATTGGATATGTTCACGGTGTATCGAGAGGAAGAAGGCGAGGGGGAGGAAGCCTGCGAAGGGGGGAAAAGGGCGAGGCAAGTGAGGGATGGAGCATATCGATGGCATCAAGGCGATATCGATCTCCGTATGCACAATCACCGATTCTGGTCTCATCGCCTTCCAGCTCGGTATCCAGCTTCATTCCTCTTTCCTGTTAAAAATCCTGTCCTCAGCAATCACTTGCCCATCTCCATCAGGAACGTCTTAATGCTAGTTCTGGCCCTCTTCCTGCATATCTCCTCAGCCTCGACGGATAAACCGAACTCACCTCCAGGTATTACGACACTGCTGTCCCGTCCTCCCCGGTACGACGCCGTCCCAACCCGAGTCGCCAGCTGGCGCACCGTTCTTGATGGCATATTCGAAGAGAGCTTTGAGCTCCTGGCCCGTCCATGCTTTTCTCGTTGTCGACCGGGCGGTCTTGATCTAGGGCATGCTGTCGTCTGGGGACGAGGAGTTGGCTGATGACACAGGACTGGATTTCGTGTAGGGGTCCGTGCGCTTGTTTGGTGTCTAGGGGGACTTGGAGGCTGGCAATGGTGGAGATGACGCTGATAATGTTGAAGTGATTGAAGGTTTTGCTAGGCTGGATGTGAGCGATGCTGAGAGTTAAGATTGAGCGAAGAGAGGGTTTGGCAGGAATGCTCTCGCAAAAAGCGATTTTGAATATGGCATTCACCCCACACCTAACGACATGGTCTCGATGGGCTCACATCGACTATATTTGGCGTTAGCGTTGGCTTATCGGCCAAGGACAGGCGCTGTAGGCATCTGACGGTAGACATTCCGCACTTCGGTTCGCAGCCTCATCCTCCTAATCACCAGGAAAGAAGGGTAGGGGGGGGGAGGGGGGGGAATTGAGCCAGCCATATATTCGGACTATATCGCGATGAAGCAGAGCATGGGGGATCATCTTCACTATCAACGAAGGGGTCTCGATGTTTTCAGGTACTTTCCGGCAGGTATACAACTAGTGATGATCATCAGTCAAACGGCTTCTATCACGTCCCCTCTAGGGACAGTGTGATGTTTCACACCGCACCATCAAGCAAAGTAATCTCAAGGTTGAGTCAAGGAGAACGCTGACCGTTTAGGCAAGCACCGACTTTACACTTCGACGGACCGAGCACACCGCTATGGCAGAACCTATCCTTGATCATGCCGGCAAATTTCATCCATTCCACCGCGTGCCGACCGACGATGTTATCCTCAAGTCGAGCGAAAACATGCTCTTCAAGGTGGGCAGCTGGCGTCTCGCACGTGCAAGGTGAGCGGGAGCTTGACTCGGTCGTGTAGTCGGGAGCTAACGCCATATTCGACAGCAAAGTATTTTTAAGAGGATGTACGAAACTGCCGTCAAAGACGAACGAAGAGCCAATCGATATCGACGCCTCCTCGCAAGCCCTCGTGGTCTTCCTTGAATTGGCGAGCGGGACTGCCAAGCTCATGCTGTACACAAACCTCGCGAGATCCTGAGAATGTGCCGCCAATTTGATTGCCCGGAAATCTCACAACAAGTTCTCGCCCCAATCGCCCCAATCGCCCCAATCGCCAAGTCAGATCCTTGGGCAGTTATACACAAGGCGTCGGATAACGAAGACGTCGAGCTCGCCCCTATCGGTATCAGGCATCCGAAAACAGGAACTATTCAATGATTTCTGGAAGCGAGTACTGGAGCCCCGAAGGGAATGGCAATCGCCCCTTCTTCAGTGCATCTTCCCCGCTACTCTACAGAATGTCGGGAACGGGATCTCTGCGCTCTACATGATCGACGACCTGCATTGGCGGCACGCACTTTCGATCCTTCCATGTCGGACGACGACGACTGCATGTCGGAGGACGGCAAGTCCAGGTGGGACATAACAATCCCTACCCCAAGAATCCGCTGATGCCCTCAATCGTAGCGAGTCTGACTCCGACGCATCGTCGGGTGATTAAGAGCCGAAGTATATCGAGGTGGGATACAAGAGGAAAGAGTTGAAAAGTCTTAACCGATTCGAGGTCGTCGGAACGAATCAAGCGATAATCACCCTTCTAGTACAACAAAGCATCCTCTCTGCATTGCCGAGAACAATACACAGTACGACGGAACGGTGACTGCGGCCTCATCGGTCTTCACATCTGACCAGAATCATCCTCATCGCTCCGGCTCTACCCGCGCCAAGCGTCCTTCACCTATCGAAACGATCCTAGGTCACGCCCTTCTCAATCAGACTGCACCAGTTTCGGATTATTCGGGCGAGGTCAATATGCTGTGCGCATTTGTCGTCTTCGCAATGGCGCTCCATCGTACGGACCGACCTAGGCGCTGATGAGTTAGAGAAGACTGCGAGCTACTTCCTGGGCGGGCACATCGACCTTCATCATCGGTCATGCGAGACTACCCCATAAAAGATGTTGCGGTGGTAGCCATGAGATAAGGCGCCTGTTCCGGAAGCGGATGACAATGCGATGACGGTCTATGCTTACCGGATGTTTGATGTATTCAGGGTCACGAGCGAGGATCATACCCTGCACGGACCGGGAGCAACACCACCCCATCATTCCTCCTTTCGCTTCCCCACATTTTCTCTCTTCCCATCATCTGCCCTTATCAGTCCGGGTCTCTCCTTCTGACAGTAACTAGACGAAACTCTACTTGAGCCGGCGTACCGCCTCTCAGACCTTCCTCCGCAATCGCTACACGTATGCCTGAACCTCCCGACGCCCCCATCGATCACGGCGGTGGATATCACCCGTATCATTGCGCGCCGACGGATGGTGTGATCCTCAAGTCGAATGATAACATGCTCTTCAAGACGTCCAGCTGGCGACTCTCTCGAGCCGGTGAGCTGTCTTTGTGATCCCAACTAGTCAGAGACTGATCACCTTGCTCTCAGTACCGTCTTCGAGGGGATGTACACGACCGCGACCAAGCCAAGTGACCAGCCTATCGACATCGACGCCTCCTCCAGAGTCCTGGAGATATTTCTCGACTTGGCGAGTGTGGCGACACCTTTCTGCCCCCCCCCCCCCATCATAGCCGACGAGGTTCATTCGGTTCTCAAGCTATGCCGCCAATTGGACTGTCCCGACTTAGTGACTCAAGCTCGCATCCAAACCGAAACCCTGGCGAGTGGCGACCCTTGGACCGTGTTGATGACGGCTTTCGAATACGAGGATGTCGCTTTCGCGAGGATCGGCATCAACCAAATGCGCTTAAAGGACCTGAAGTGCCTAACTTCTGGAACCGAGTGCTCGACCTCAGATGGGAATGGCAGACGTCCTTCCTCCATTACCTCTTCCCGGGCATCCCGAAAGATCGGCTCGGCTCAACCTATCCTAGTATGATGGAGCTCGTCTTGAACTGGTCGTTGGCGGCATCCAACTCCAATCCTCCTACGAAAGACGAGCTCGACAGATGGGCATCCGGTCGGTCAGACCGATGGCACTTGCTAACGATGGATCTCTGTCATAGCCCGCTTTCGAAGAAGAAGAAGACGAAAGTTTAGAAGCCAGGATCGACCAGGCATCGGAAGCGCTGTGAGGTGGCGGAGTCACTGAGAGTTGCCGAGCCCCCTTGGAGGGAACCGTATAGGATGCATCCACAAGCAGCTATCTTTCCACCATCCTACGACCTCTCACCCCCTCCTCCCAATCTAGAGAAGAAATCTCTCGCTGCGGTTTGGCCCTCCCTACTTCCCCTTCTCCATCAAAGCCTTCTTGATGAACGGCGAGACCTGCTGCCTGGATGATCCGCTCTCGTCAGCCAGAACTGCAGTACCGGAAACACCGTACTCACAGCCAAGTCAGTTAGCACTGGTTCCCCGACCTCCCAGGGACCGCCGACTCGAATGCCACCTTGCTCTTCGAACCGTGCTTCTCCACGAATCCATTGAGCTGGACGAGTTCAGCGCCCGTCCAGGGCCGGCCTTTGCTGGTGCGTTGCTTCTTAGCCGGAGACGTATTGGAGCTGTCATCCTCAGTCGATGAATTCTCGGGTTTGATGTGTGGCTTCCTATCGCTAGACGAGGAGGTAGTCGAGCGAGGCGTGATGTCGTTCGGTGACGTGGATATGATTGGATATGAGTATACATTGAGTCTGGTGAGGAGGGAAATGGGAGGATGATCTCTGGCTGACGGGACGATTTGATGATCAGTATGGGATTGATCGTCGTTACCTGAACCGGTCATGTCTGATTGAAGGAACAGGAGTGAATGCCTGCAGTCCAGTCGGCGGGTGACTCAGGACGAACTCAGTCGACAAGTGCCGCTCGAGTCAAATCCATCGCAATAGGATTCTCACCGATGTATCTTCTCGGCTAAAGTGAATCTGAAGTGGATCAGATCCACGATTTAGCTGTGACTCAAAACGGCAGTGTGAGAGAAAGGGCATGCGGATCTCGTTAGAATCGCGATCAGTAATCTCGACTTTTTCGAAGGGCTGACTCCCTTCTCCAAGCGAGTCCTGGCCGCTCGTTTACTCCAATGTCGTCTCCCGGAGAACCCCTGCAAGGTAGACGATGGCGGTCTCAGCATATGACTTGCGCAAGATTTCACGAAGGCTTCTAAGAAGCTCAGTCCCGACTCGAAGGATCCGGTCGAGGAATCCGGATGGTGATGGTAGCGGTTCTTGATGCCAACCGTCAGCTTCTCCCCGTTTCAGTGCGCCGACCGTATCGTTAAAGGTCTATGATCGGAACTAGGCGAGGCAGAGAGGTTGGGTTGAAGTCGTGTAGTGAGGGTAGGGTGGTGCTCGGAAGGAGATCCTATAGCATGCATTCACGAGCACCTATCTTTCCACCATCGTGCCGTCCTTCAACCTTCTACCTCGAGTCGCAACGCGCACTGTCTCATTGCCCGTCTTCCTTCGGCTGCTTCCCCGATTCCAGCAGCGCTTTCTATAGAAACGGCGAGATACGCATCCCTATCAAGCAGCTCTTGTCAACCGACACCGCACACTCCACTTGATTTAAAAACTCACCGCCACGACAGGTAACACTGTCTCCCCGTCCTTCCGGGAACAGCAGAGTCAAAGCAACGGTTCTCCCCTCATCCCATGTCTCTCGACGAATGAGAATAGCTGGACTAATTCATCGCCCTTGCAAAGCCGCCGCGGACTGGTGCTGGTGGAGGTGGAGATTACGTTTGATTGGTTGCTGTGCGAACGGAGGAAAGGAAGGAATCATGCTTGGCTGAGCTGAAGGGATGATTTCGTTCGGGTGGATAGGAGTGGGATTGCCCTGCCGAGAAGGGATCAAGACTGATTGGATCGCTCAGTCAATATCCGCTCGAATGGGTATCGAACTGAAGAAGGAAGCGATTGGGAAACGAAATCAGATTGAAGCGAGACAAAATGATCCCGCCCATGTGTCAGTTTGCCCTGCTGTGTTCCGCTTCGCCCGCTCCAATACCGCACCATCACCAGCCATTTACAGTCTCTTTTCGGCTTACCCGGATCAAGCGAAGCTGCCCAGCTTTGCTCAGACCACGACTCTTGGCACGATTTGATCGAGCCGCTTCTGTGGGCAGCCGAGCGACTCGACGAAGAGCAGCACCCACTGTGAATCATCAACGCATTGGAGTCGGACTTCATCATTATCGCCTTTCCCCCACTGCTCGGCAACATGACGCCAATGCTCAACCTCCTGCCCGATTCGACGCCCTTGGCAAACCAAGTCGCAGGTCACCAAAACGTCCTGTCCGACGCTTCCGGATCTCTGGTCATCAAAGTATGTACATTCTTGCCATCCCCTAAGTCTACCTTGGTTCCGTCAGTCAGTCTGATCCCAACTTTCAGCCAGCTCTACCCCGCGAGATCGCCTTCTACCAGCTCATCAACTCCTCTCCCCGCTCCTCCCCTCTCGCACGACTCAAGGCTTTCGTACCGCAGTTCTATGGTACTCTTCGGCTCGAGGGACAGATGCAACCTGGAGGACGCATCGATCCATACCTTGTAAAGGATGTCGAGGTTCCCGAGGTGAGCTCCCCGACTCATCCGCCAGCCATGTCGGCCGTTCTGATATGAGCTTGACTCGCCTGAGCATGAGCGCCAGCTGATTCCCAATTTAGTCAGTTGTCCTGGAAAATCTCGCTCATGCTTTCACTCGCCCCTCCATACTCGATGTCAAGCTCGGCACTGTGATGTGCGCGCCTGACGCTAGCAGAGAGAAGATGGCTAGGATGGAGGCAAAAGCTCGAGAAGGGACAAGCTTGGATACTGGTATGCGGTTGACTGGGTCTCAAGTGAGTTGAATCGAGCACTCATCCCCATTTTCTTGTCAACCTTGGGCAAACGCTGATATCATTCAGACATGGCATGCACCCAGTCAATCGTATATCCTTACCCCCAAATCTTACGGAAAATCACTCGTCCCCTCGCAACTACCTCAAGGCATGATCCGCTTCTTCCCCCTTCCGAGTGACATCATCCCTTCGCTGATTGTCCCCCTCACCACACCACCCTCAACTGCTTCGAACTCGTCGCCCAGCTCCGCCCCGCCCACGCACCTCCTGCTCCCATCCAGCATGCCTGCCCTCACCGTCCCGCTGACCCCAGTGTCCGCCAGCACGAACATGGCCTACACTCAGCATGATCTACAGGCTCATCTGCTGCTTCGCGTGCTCGACATTCTTGATCACGAGATCTCTCGGCTGATCAGCACCGTCGCATCGCTGGAGATGCGGTTCATCGGATCATCCGTCCTCGTGGTGTATGAGGGGGATGAGTCACGCTTGGCTTCCGCCCTAGAGCGATACGATATATGGAGCCAGCTAGACTCGCGCTTCATGGTGGCCGCTTCATATCCGGATGACGAGGATGACGATGACGAAGATGAGGAGCTGAATTCGCTCGAATCCTCGACCTCTTCCGAGGATGATGAAGATGATGGGACACGAGCCGATGCAAGACTGGCAAGACGATGTCCGCCTTTGTCTCTGCGGATGATCGACTTTGCGCATACCAGATTGGTGGAAGGTGAAGGACCTGATGAGGGCGTCCTGAAAGGCTTGCGGACCTTGGAGAGTTTGGTCAGGAATCGGAAAGTGGGGGTTCGGGCATATCTGGCCGGTCAGGAGTCTGAGGATGGTGTGCCGAGTCTGTATGAGCCATCAACACGTCCGGGAGACGGCCAAGGACGGCAAACAATGCTCGCTTGAAGTCTTACCCCGGACTGCCGTTATCAACGGCCCGTTGGTATGGACGCCAGGAGCATTAATACCGACGACGATCAGGAACCCTATCTCGGATCATTCCGAGCGCTTCCTCACGGGAATTTGCGGGAAGTATCGGGTCGAGGATGCTTATCATCTGACTTGAGACTCTTCTTTCCAGACATCGCCAACCGGTCCGGAAAGATGAGCCGGCGGGAAGATAACCTACTTCGGCTATCTTTTGTGAGACGCCGGCTGGGAAGAAACCCGCTAGTTGCCGCGTCGATCTTCTGAAGATCGCCTCGTACAATCAGGAACCAGGTCCCCGATGCTTGGCATTCGCTGGATCCGCTTGTCGTGTCTGGATTGTCATCACGCCTCGTCCGGTCCGACAACCGTACAAACGTCATATCAAGATGTATCGACCCCGCCGTTTGCCGTATGATACCATCGGGGACGCGAGCTTCCAGGCAGGTATATATCCAGCACCACGCCACAGTGTCGGGTCTTCATCCGCAGAATCCAACAACGAATCAAAGTCCGATCTTTCACTATGTCCGCGTCTTCCATGATCGAGTCCAAGCAAGAGCTGGAGTCCAAGGCTGAGGTAGAATATGAGGAGTACGAACAATCACCTCATGAGCTACACACGCAGCAAGATGTCAAGCATGGCGACAAAGCGCTTCAGATTGTTGTAGATGAGCGGATCGAGCTCTCAGCGGAGGACGTGAGTACCGCTCCCTTCTACACCGGATCCAACTCACGTCAACGCATTCGTCGAAAGACCGATCGCCATGTTCTCATCATCCTAGTTTGGGTGTATTTCCTTCAGATCCTCGACAAGTCTGTCGTGAGTTCCGCAGGAAGTTTCGCCACCGAGTGACACCTGATTGTATCGATAGCTCGGATACGGAAATGTCTTTGGCTTGTCGAAGGACACTCACCTGGTCGGCAACCAGTACTCAGTCGTCAGCACGATGAACGCCGTCGCTCAGCTCGCATGGCAGTCGTTCGCGAGTTACTTGATCGTTCGGGTACCCGCCAGGATCTCGATGCCGATCCTTGTATTTGGCTGGGGTGCTTCGCAAGCCTGTATGGCGGCTTCGAACTCGTGAGTCCAGTATCAAGCTTGCTCGCCTGGCTCTGTGCTGAATTGTCGCGGTCAGCTACCACTCCCTCGTCGCCACTCGCTTCCTCCTCGGTCTTTTCGAGGCTGGTTGCCTGCCCTTATTCAGTATCCTCACAGCAAAATGGTACCAACGATCCGAGCAGCCCATCCGCGTCGCCGACTGGTACTCCGCAAACGGTATCGCCACCATCGTCGCTGCAATCATCTCTTTCGGCCTGTAAGTTTTCCTTTGGGCCGCAGAACATCGCTGATTATCGGCATCAGTGCCCACGTCCAGAGCGACCACATCGAATCCTGGCAATTGATTCTTCCTCCTGGTCGGCGTCATGACCTGCATAACCGCGCCCGTCATCTACTTCGTCCTCGACTCGGACGTCGCTTCGGCCCGCTTCTTTGACGAGCACGAGAAGGCGATGGCGATCGAGCGATTGCGTGCCCATCAGACGGGTACCGGCTCCAACGAGTTCAAGTGGAGGCAGGCATACGAGATCTTGTATGAGCCCATGATAATTCGATGTCCTTGGCGTATGTCTCCTATGGCCAGGATGAGGGGAGTGTGCTTGGTCAGAATGGTGAGGCGCCCGTCTATGCCAGTGTCGTACATCGCTGACGCCGAATTCAGCTCTTCTTGACATAACTGGTTTCAAGAACGACAAGTTTGTTTATCTGTATTACGGAGTTGGATGGGACTAGGAGCTTGTTCGGTTTATAGAGGCAGTTTTCAGAGCTCATATATGTTACAATAGCGATGCATATTACGGTGCGTTGGGTATCATGGGGTATATGTTCAGCGCATCATTCAGCTTGATCGCAGTCATCTGCGACGTTCGGGGCAATGTCTCATTTTTGGCCTCCTGTGATGTACTGCTTGCCCCTGTGCCTTGCTCAGATAGGATTGTGGTAAGGGCCGAAATCGACTTACAAGGCAGTGAGCTGTCCGCTTGTGTCCATGAGACGATTGACGTCGGCGACGCCATTCATCAACGCCTCGCTACGTACCGATCCGAACCACGCATACCTCCTGTGCAGCTGTCAGCTTGGCTAAGGAGATGACGACGGTAAGTTACTCGACATATTTCTGGTTGTCGAGCCACTGGGTCGTCTGACCTATCGTTTGTTCAGAGTCAGCGGAGACGTCTCGCACTGATAGTTGGAAGTGGTGCTCACTCATGAAGTCGTTGACCTGCTGCTGGTTCAGCTGAGGCGCATTCTTACTGCTAAAATCCTGGACCATCACTCTCAGCCGAGAGCTCTCGCCTCGTAAGGTGGGAAAGACCCACGGAACAAGCGAATTCGGATACCACAACCGGCAAGCCGAACGTCGTGTGGTATTCACTGACGACATTCTTGAAGTCCTCGACGTCCACTGTGTAGTGATGCACGTTGGTGATATCCCACGCATATTCACACTTCTTCCACGAGCCGGGATAACTGGGACAGATCGTGTCGGCGAATTTCTGATCATCGAATTCAGCTTATTGTGAGGAGACGTGAGGCGAGTGATGTACTTTGAGCCAGTTTATGTCGGTGGCCATGGCTGGAGAGTGGAGCTTGACTTTCGGATTCGAGGCACGAAGCTTCTTGACAAGGACTTTCCAGCTGTAAATGCGCACAGGCTTTAGCAATTTCTGCCTTTTCTGTTCGAAGGAGGTCGTCTTACTCTGCGGCTGCATCGGCGGGATCCACATACGTAGATACCCCAGTCGTCGACTGCAGGTCTGAAACGCACATTAGCTGCGACCACGATGTTAGAAGTTGACTCACCGGGCTCGTTGTACCCCATGATCTCGGTGTAGCCTTCCTGGAGCTCATCCCCGTTGTTCAGGAAATCCGTGGTATATCTGTATCGATCTCAGCCCCGTGTGCATTCTACAAGGAAATGGAAACTCACTCCATTGGGATGAACTCGGCGCTGATCTTCACGGGAGCTTTGTCTGAGTCCCCCTTGAAGACACCGGGGCCGTAATTCTTGTTCCAGTCCCACCACCACGTGACTGCCTAAGTTCCCTCGTGAGTGATGTATGAGACCTCCCAGACCCGGGTGACCTACTGAGCCGGGCCCGAAGAACTGCTCGATCGGAGCGGCACTTAGCTCTTGGATCGGCCAAGAGATACCAGCCTGGACAGGGTGTGAGTAAGCGCCGAGGTGGCAATGAAGGTGTCTTACCTTGCCGCTAGCGCGCTTGACGAGATTGGCGGGTGCGGCATTGGCCAGAGATAACAAGGTAATACCAGCAAAGCTGATAGTAGAGGCGTACATCGATGACAGAGGTAATAGCGAAGTCGGGAGAAGGACGGAAATTGAGCGCTCGGCGCCTGAAAGATCCAATGAAGAAGCAAATGAGTGTGGTTGGTCCAGCCAAGAGAAGTTGAGCTTGTATGTCTGCTCTGAATCGACAGTGACAATGTTAAGGATGGACGAAAGGATAAATCCCGTCAGTATATATATGCCGACATGGCGATCTCGTTGGCTACGAAACATGTGAGAGCTGCTGAGGAGAGGGATGTTCCTTTCCCTTACGAGTGCTGAAGGGCGTATCGAGATACAGCTGAAAGGAAAGGCGTCAGACCACCATCTTTTCGGTTGAAGTGTTTTTTTCTGGTGACGACGAAACAGGCGCGTGTATGGTATGAGTGGAAGAAAGGGAATCCCGCTTGACGAGGCAGCCAGATGAGTCGTTGTCTTGTAGGTACTCAACCACTCGGCTCCACTATCTCCAGTCAAGGTTGGTAACTTGCCTCTCTTCGATTGTTTCACAGTGCGTTATGGTAGCGAAATGCAGACTGTTGGTCCGACCCACTAAGAAGATCTGACCAAGCTGTATTACGTAATCATGAGGAATCGCACATGTCTCGAAATCCGGAATCCCACCAGGGACTTCGTTGCTGAGGAGCAGGTTCGACTTCGACGTCAAAGCCGTTCTCAGCGCCTAGTGTAACCATTCTGGCACCAGTCTCAACGAATGACTCGATCTGGACGTCGCTCGACGTCATACAGGCTAGGGTTTTCGTCGATACGAATCTGCTGAGCTGTGAGTGAGTAGTCTTCACAAAATTCAGGCGTCAGCGAGATTGTGTTCTCGACGACAGCAGTGCGATCGACACTCCACGGACAGCTTGAACCCACCCATAGCAGCTGACAAGTTACCAGTCTTCGTCTGCAACCATCAAGAGGGCCACGGCGCCCATTTGCTAGTCCCGACATGTCCATCACCTCGATTACTGCAACGAACTACCTGAAGATTATCGCTCGTCCGTGTATCGCGTCGTCATCTCGCCCAAATCCTTCTCGAGCCTACGCTACCGAAGTGAAAGCATCGTCAACAGTCACCACTCCGCGAGAGCCGACTTTCGGTACTACCGTAGAGGAGAAGATCGAGAAGGCGGAGATTAGGCGATATAGAGGGCCGGGCTTCCCGTCCATCCCAGTAAGGCTTGCTTGTCTACTGCTCTGGTTCTCCGTGTTCATGCTACTTCACAGTCGCTGCGACATGTCGTGCGCGTGCATCACCCTCATCTGTGGACCGGAGGTCCGCTGAAAGAGCTCACCATACCGCTTCGGAAGCACGGAGGACGAAACAATACCGGGACGATCACGACTCGGCACATCGGAGGTGGACATAAGCGGCGACTGCGGATTGTCGACTTCTACCGACATGAGGACGGGGAGCATGACGTGGTGCGGATAGAATATGACCCTGGGCGCAGCGCGCATATCGCTCTCATACGTCGGAGAGAACGGTCAAAGGCGGTCTCACCTTCCGAGGGTGCGAAACTAGCGGAGTCGGATCACAGGGATCGGATATCAAGAGAGGAAGTCAGAGGTGGATGGAGCTACATCCTTGCTCCCGATGGTTTGCGAGCTGGAGATGTGGTGGTGTCTTACCGATCCGGGATACCCAAGGGGATCGTCGAGGGATGGGAAGACATCTCCCCAATGGCTATTGACGATCCATCCGCTCCTCAGACCGTCCACGAGCCCAACGGTGTCTCCTCTCGGGCTCTCGGTCTGCTTCGGACCCATACCTTGCGTCCCGGCAATGTCCTGCCGCTTTACCTTATCCCATCCGGAACGGTCATACATAATCTCTCGCTCGAACCGAGAGGACGAATGCAGCTCTGCCGATCGGCTGGTGTGTCCGCGCAGATCGTCGCTCACCAAGGTCCAGGCGGTGAAGCGCTAGGTGGGACAGCGGTATTGGGTATGGGCGGCGGGTTGAATGGGCGAGGGAGAATAGACAAGAGTCTGGGGACGGTGCTGGTGAAGCTCAGGAGCGGAGAGGTGCGCAGGATGCTACCCGGTGCTGTAGCCACCATAGGTCTGGTCAGCAAGTGAGTCTCCATCCTGCGCATGGTGAGTAATCATGCTGATACGGACCGTAGCAAGGAGCACCAGCAAGAACAGCTCGGGACGGCCGGGGCCTCACGCCGACTGGGCCGCCGACCCAGAGTCAGGGGAGTAGCCATGAACACTGTGGACCATCCTCACGGAGGTTAGCTCTTCCCATCTAGCCTTGTCTAGTGCTAGCTGATTTCCGTGCTACAGGTGGTCGAGGCAAGTCCAAGGGCAACAAGCAGGCACACTCGATATATGGCAAGCTTACCAAAGGTGTACGCACCAGACGACCGAAAGACAAGGATGGGAACAAGATGTGAGTGATCTGTGACGGTGGCTGTTATCTGGTTTCTGACGACGTGGAAAGGGTCGTTACGGAGCGGCCAAGGGGAAAGGCCAGGAGGTAGTATTGAACATGCAGGAATGCAGCATGTCACAAACTTCGAAGATGACTTCCGCAACTCTTTGGCTCAATCTCGGCTCAAGCACGTCCTTGACTCGGACTTATCGAGATACTTCACATCGCGTCTTACTTCCACTGCGAGAGGGATGTTTAGCACTGCGAGAGGGATATTTAGCAATCGATTCCATTACCAGGCGCCCACTTCCGACCAGGCGTTGACATGACGTGGCATTCACATCACTCACAAGTCGCCATGCTGTAGTGAGAATCGTGCTCTCCAGTTCCGTCAGCATCCTCTCTGCCGCAATACGAGGCGTCCCTCCAAAATAGGTCGACATTAGTCAACCCGCAGCAATGTCCGACGCGTCTCCCACCCCGCCGACCTCATACTCCTTCCCGCCTTCCGCCTTCCCTTCTCAAAATCCCTCCACATCAGCTAATTTTCACCGCCACTCCCACCACCCACAAAGCTCACATCCGAATCTCCCACCTCCACCTCCGCCCGACCGCAAGCCTCCTCCGAAAGGCAGGTCCACGCACCAGAACGCACATCAGAGGTTCAGGCTGATGAGAAAGGGGAAGGACAAGGACAAAGAGCAGGAAAGGGCCGAAGAGGATGAGGACTGGACGCTAGAAGGCTCGACGGCGAATGGTCATGCCAGGAATGGAGCCGAGCTCTTGCAGCCTCAAGAGGAGCTACTCTTCGACTCGGAGCTTACGGAACTGCCGCCGCGGAAGGATGAGAAGGAGAGGAAGAGGTCGAAAGGGCGAGGCTTAGCAAAGAAGACGTCCAGGTTGTTCTTGCGAGGAACCGACAAGGAGCGGTCGGGCGAAGGCTCATCCTCAGGAGCGATGACGCCGGATAGCGTGTCTTCGCTCAATATGCCAGCTGGGAGTCGACAGGCATCATACTCGTCGGTGACATCTAGCGAGACCAACGGACCTACCCGTAGACATTTCCCCGCCCTCAATCGCCCCTTCTCGCACAACTCTGCCAGCTCCGCCAAGTCAGCCAATCAGTCTCCACGATCCAGTCACTCTCGCCGACTATCGCAAGAGTCACAGGGTTCGCGGCAGACAGCGGCGCGGTCAGTACGCTCAGGCTCGGTGTCCACCCACACTTCACCGACTCATGGTCATCAGCTCATTGTTCCTCAACGGCAGTCGTCTCATCTCGGTGCTTCAGCACCGAGTCTCTCTCTTCATGCTTTGCCTCAACCAGCAAGCTCGTCGACCGATTCAAATTCGGCAAACAGCGCACGAAACGGCGATACCTTCCCCACCCGCCTGTCCACCTGGTTTTCCCATCTCCTTCCCTCGTCCTCATCCACAGCGGTCGCTGAGTCGTCAAACTCCCCTTCAACATCTGATGCTCCCACTGCCGTTCCTCCCTCTCCGCAGCGCAAACCTCCTTCCGCAGCTGCCTCCTTCCTGAGCGCCGCCCGTCAACGAGCTGTGGATGGTGTACGACATCTGCTCGACTCGGAGGCGCAACCGGACAAATGCCCAGACACGATGTGGGTTCTTGGCGTAGCTCATCCTGGATGGAAACCCAGCACGCCGGGTAGGTTGCCGAGCCAACAGGTGGTCGACCTGCCAGAAGTTAGCGAGAGCGAGAGACGAGGATCCGGATCCTCGGGAAAGCCATCCCCTCCGCCTGCTGGAGCATTGCGCCCTACTGCATGGTCGAAGTGGAAGGACCCATCCGCGCCCACCTCGCCGCCTAGCAAAGGCTTGAGCAACCTGTTCTCCACCTCCACACTGTCCCTTGCGCTTCCCGCCTCAGTGGCCGGCGGCTCGCCGAGCAAGGATTCCGAAGCACGAAATGGTACCGTAGTTAGTCCTAACAAGGCAAAGAACCGAAAGGCCGAAAAGGAGGTGGTGAAATGGCCAGATGACTGTGGGTGGTCTCTTCTGTCCGCCTCTGTCGCTGATCTGTGCGCAGTCTATGATGACTTCCGCTCCCGAATCTGGTGCACCTATCGATCCCAATACGCTCCTATCCTCTCCATCCCAAAAGATCTCCTCATTCCTCGTGCCGACGCATACTACGCCGCCTTTGGACCCCCTTCGGACATCGTCAATAGTCCTCCGCCAGGTGACTCCCTGGCAGCGGCTTCTATGCCTAATCGGCCGCCTCCTTCCTCTTGGAGCTGGACGCGGTCGGCCGACGAACGAGGTCTGACGAGTGATGCGGGTTGGGGATGCATGTTGAGGACGGGTCAGAGCATGCTCGCAAACGCTTTGATCCATCTGCACCTTGGCCGAGGTCGGATCATCCGCCTTTGGTTGGAACTTGAACTGACCATTGGACATAGCCTGGAGACTACCGCAAGAGCAGCCTTCCAATGAGCCTCGAAATCCGACGGACTTGGCGGATCTCGAGGCATACGAGTCCTATGTTCGAGTGCTATCGTGGTTCCTCGACGACCCTTCGCCTCTATGCCCATTCAGTGTGCATCGGATGGCTCTGGTTGGTAAAGAGCTCGGCAAGGAGGTTGGAGAATGGTTCGGACCCAGCACTGCTTCTGGCGCACTCAAGTGAGCGTCCCCCGCCAATTCGGTAATTCCACTGACGTCGATTAGAACCCTGGCCAATTCGTTTCCTCCGAGTCGCCTTGCTGTGGCCACGGCAACGGACAGCATGGTGTATGAGTCGGACGTCTGTGCTGCATCGAACCTGATCTCGGACGGCTGGGCGGAAGACCGGGAACATTCAGGCAAGGCTCGGCGGACGACTGCTACGCGTCATGCGGCCTGGGGATCAAAGGCGGTCTTGATACTCATCGGCATACGGCTAGGTCTGGATGGAGTCAATCCCATCTACCACGAGAGCGTCAAGGTGCGCAATGGAAAATTTTCGCGACCGTTCCAGCTGACTTTTGGCAGATGCTGTTCACCTTCCCTCAGTCTGTCGGTATCGCGGGCGGACGACCTTCATCTTCATACTACTTCGTAGCCTCACAAGCCAATTCGCTCTTCTACCTCGACCCGCACATCACACGACCAGCTTTGCCACTCGAAGTACCTCCTTCAGCACCACCCGCCGGTGCCTCGGATGATGCTGATGAGGGAGTCGTCGTCGTTCTTCCTCTTGACCGTGACTCACCAGTCAATGTCCCGTATACACTGGACGTCGTAGACGTAGACGACTTATCCGATGGCAGTGATGCCTCGTCATCACCGACCACTCGCATTCGTGGACAACAAAGATCGACCGCCGCAGCTAGGCTGCTGAGCTTTCCTCCTGGCACCCCTCCGAGCACGCGAACTCGTCCTTCGCCTGATACACCGTCCACCCCGTTCAATAGCTCGGATCCGCTCGGCCACGAGACTCCAACAGGGCCGGGCTTATCTCCCGCTGGTCCATCGCGGCTCGCTGTCGACCCCCAGACATTGTGGTATGCGAATGCATACTCGGAAGCACAGCTGCACACCTTCCACTGCGAGAAGGTCAAAAAGATGCCCCTCTCCGGGCTAGATCCGAGCATGCTTCTGGGCTTCCTGTGTCGGGATGAAGCTGACTTCGCGGATTTCCGCGAGCGAGTCAGCAAGGTGATTTGGGCCTTATAGCGGCTGAACGAGAGCTGAAAGTGTGTAGCTACCGCAAAAGATCTTTACGGTCCAGGAAGAGCCTCCGACATGGGATGATGATGATGCCGCTGGACTCGAATCAGTCTCAGAACCCGAGCTGGATGATCTCGTCGACAATATAGGCAGAGAATCACCGGATGATGACGAGGTCTACGAGGGAAACATCACTGTTGAAGCGGTCAACAATGCTTCCAGGTCGTTGGGCATGCCGAGAGTGAGAGACGAGGAGGAAGAATGGGAGACCAAGCTCGAGCGGGGAACGACCCCTTCCGGCCAGCCGACACGGGTCGTTGCTCCGTTGAGCGATATCGGAAAGGAGAGACCAGCGGTCGCTGGGAGGACGAGGACGGAGTCGTGGGTCCAGACGGGTCGAGAGGGGCAAGAGGCGCCGAATGGGGGCAGTGTGGTGCAACATAGCTGACTCATTATGCTTAATGGGCCATGAAGATTGTTATGCGATTGAGGACTGGGGAGAACTCAATGATCCCAGATGCGAAGCAGCAGGTCTCTGTCGGTCAAATGTTGATTCTCATCAACGTCCTATCGCAAGTCTCAATTCCTCAGTGCGAACAAGAGCTTGCGGCGTAGAAGGCGATGTGCAGCATTGTCTCTGGGCAACCACGTTGAAGCAAAGCTCTGGTTGCTATCAATGATATCGACAAATCGCCGAGAGCGAGTTTCATCCGAAGCAACAGTTTACAATCAAGTACCCTTAAAGCATACTGACTCGACGCATACCGACTAGAAATCCTGTCGTGGACTCTCACGCAGCGGGTCCCGTTCATGGACTCGAAGGGATAACAGAGGCGAGATCTCGGGCGACAATGATGAGGTCTACACGTCTTGCGTCGAGACCGGACCCGGATTATCTGCCCATCCTTGGAGAAGGAGACCCCATCACGCCACTCAGATGATGAATATAAGTCCTCCGACCATCCTGTGCATCGTTCCGTGCGAAGCAGCGACAGCTCAGCAAAGCACAAGACCATCTCTCAATGGGATAGAAAGGGGCACGCCGTTCGACAAGGCCACGCATGACTCTTCAAGGACCAATCAGCGCTTGAAGCTGGCTCAGATGGCAGATGACTAGCTCTTCCAAAGACTACCGCGGAGTTTGCGTGACCCGATCCTCGCCTCGTGCCATCCCAGTGGTGCTGAGCCGGGTCATGTCGATCCACGGAATACGCTATTGAACGTTGCTCGCCCCGATGTCACAGAGTGCGTCATATCGGTTCGACGTCCTATGTCCGATGTGGGCTGTAGGGCGACAGTGATGCCGATGTGGATGGGGTGGACGCTGGAAGTCGGTGTCATCTCGGATCAGCTGTAAGGGACTGACTATATTGGTGCTGGCCGGTGGCAGTCGGTAGTGAAACCCGTAAAACAGTGGCCAGCCTCAAACTGTCGACTGGGAATCCTGCAGAGCCGGCTTCAAGCTGAAAGACACCGAATCTAGCAAAGGATCGACAATCAACTCTGCTTGCTGTCGTGAGAGAATGTTGACGGTATGGACCAAAGTGAATACGACAAAGCTGCTTGCGGAATTCATCAAAACTCTCAAGAGGCGGCTTGAGTCGAGAAACCGCGAGATGAGCGATTGGGTAGCGGCGGACGTGATAGCGCGGAAAAGGAAGAGCGGGTCGACGGTCAGACGTTTCACCCCATCCATTCAGATTCGTACGTTGCCGAGCTCTGATGAAGACGAGGACAAGCCGAGGCGAGCGAACTCGCGTGATCCCTTGAAGGTGCGACTTGATGCAAGCCGGCGCACGGACAAACATCGTCTTCGATCGCGTGACAGTGCTCGAGGAAGGGAGGATTATGATGCTGACGAGGAGGACGAGGCTTGAGCGTCTTAGGCAAGCTGGCTGCCTCTGTAGCATTTGTAGTACACGAAGTGGCGAATTTCGTGATTTGACTTCCGAGCCCGGACTTCTGACTGCTCTATCCCATGACGAATGAGTGCCTCTGACGTGCTATATCGCTGAGCCGAAATCGGGGCCGACAGGACGTGACTTCCGCGCTGAGCTCAAATTATCTTTGAGAAGGACTAAACGATGTACGTAAGCAGGAAGGCATAAAGTTTGTCTTCAATGGGGAGACGCGACTATTCCCGCGGAGATGTCACACGCGCTGGGCCGTGATCATCTCAGACTATTTCGATCCGACAATCTCCGTGTAAGACCTGAAACCCGAAGGCTATGACAAGCTGGTCGGATCGGGACATCGCGGACTTCTCTCTCAAGGACGCATGATGATCGAAGGAATTTGAAAGTAGAGCAGTATGCACCTCCATGTCTTCCATCCTTGAGCTGTGATACTGAAAAACAAGTTGAACTGACGTCAGAGCATGTCAAAGCTTGGAGAGACGGCAGCATAGATATCCAACAAACTAGTCTGCCATTCCATCATACATTATCCACCATCGTCTCCACTTCTACACCTCACCCTGATACCTCCACCTTCTCCTCCTCATCCGTAAGCGCGATTCGCTCCACCGTCCAATGTCCCGTCATACAATCCCAGAACTCCAAAGTGCAGACGCTCCTCCAGCCATCCTTGAATACGTGAAGTGCGATGGAGACGATCAGCTGCAGTTGGAGGAGGGTGAGAGTGGAGACCGCGATGGTGTAGGCAATCGTGATCGGGGCTAGCAAAGAGTTTGTCAGCAGTGAAGACTAGGTCAAAGACGGAAGATATATACCGAACTCGCAGGCCCAGGTACGGGGGTAGGCTTCCATGATGACCAGGGCATCATTGATGAACGCTGGGTATGTCAGCTCTCTTCGCATTCCGCAACGAAGCCTTACGCTCCAGAGAAACAATGCAGAATAAGCTCACCGATCCAGGAGCGTAGTAAAATCGCATTCAGTAGAAACTCCACCCAAGTCCTCCCAAATAGCGCCCTCCCCTCGTCGCCGATCACGAAATGGGAGGCGTGGACATCGACGGCTTCGACGAGAGTGAATGTCAACCAGAGGAGGGTGAGGAAGATGAGTGCAGAGGTGGAGACGACGGCTTGGAGACCGTAGATGTTGCCGGAGACGGTGACTGGGGCTTCATGGGTGATCAGTATACAGCGAAGGAGGTGAAGCTCGAGGAGAGGGAGTATTGATAGTTGACACCAGGTAGGGAAGAAGGGTTGACCTACGCGAGCTGGCAACGGTGGTGAGCAGGACATGGGCGAGTACCAAGAGGGAGGAGATAAGGACCGCTCGAAGGGATAGCCGAGTGGTGCCGAAGTCGAAGCTCGAGAGATCCATCTTGATCTCCTAATTATACACTCTTGTGAGATGAAGAGTCATCATGAGAAGATCGGACCAATCAGGGGTGAAGCGAACGACTGTTGGTAGGTAGGAGAAGAAAGGAATGGCCACTTGAAAGGAAGGAAAGGCATGCCTACAACAGGTAGTCAATGTGTTTCATGCAAAGCAAAGCCCCTTCTCTCCAAAGGGTACCATCGACGGCTGTAGCTTGATCGATCCGGATGGCTAGTCGACGCGTCAGGGTGCGTGTGTGAGAGAGTGTGAGAGAGAGAGAGAGAGAGAGGGAGAGAGAGAGAGAGAGTGAGAGAGAGAGAGAGAGAGAGAGAGTGTGTGAGAGTGTGTTTTGGGGGGGGGGGGAGGCACAGGGATAGGGATTTGATGGGAGGGGCAAGCTTCAGGAACGATCAGGAAGCGATCCGTGCCACCTTCGATTCCACAGCGAATTGGCTCCGCTCTATCGCTGTCTTCTCGAACCCCGGGTAGTGCGATTTTTGATAAGAGGTCTGTTCTGCTGATGAGTCGTCTAGCACAACGAGGAGCTTTAAATGCCTTCGTCACGCGTCTGTATCATGAGAGACATAGGGCGGGAGAAGGGGCCGTTGTTGTGGTGGAAAGGGCATAAATGCACTGAAGGACCTATAAGGTCAACGCACCCGGAGGCAGGCGGATCACCGAACTCGGAAGACATAATGGCTCATCGAGAGACTGCTCCGGAATCTAAAGCACCCTTCGAGCCCCGCTTCTTCCGCACAACCCCTCCTATCGCCCACCTTCTTGGTACCCCGTGCGCCCATACACCTGCCCCTGTCCTCCTGTATACCCATACTGTCCGCCCTCGTACTGCCCTTGTTGCTGATGCGGTGTATACGGATGATGTCCCTGTCGGTATTGCCCGAAAGGTCCCCTCGGATACGTCCGATCATCGGTGCCTTCATCGTGTTCGCCCCCGTGCATCTGCATCTCGATAGGCAGTTGCATCCCCATGTCGAGCTCATCCATCTGTCCCGCATTGGCCGCTGCTGCTGCTTGCATCGCTTGTTGCACCATCTGCATGTCGACGGGGTTGTCAGAATCGCCTTGCCCTTGTGTCGCTGACATGAGAGTGGGATCGATAGGAATGCCATTGCCGGGATTGGGGTTCCCATTGGAAGGTCCCGCTTGGTTGTATGCCGTCGACTGCTGATACTGCCCCTCGTTGTTCGGTGCGTCCTGGTAGAAAGAATGATCGCCCTCGCCATCCGGCCCCATCTCCCCTCCATCCTCCACCTTAGCTCTCACGATCTTCCGCCTAGCCTGGCCATTCCCCTTCGTCCGCTGCCTCTTTATGGATTGAGTCCCATCGTTCACACCAGCCTGCGACATGCTCGTCTTGATTCCAGGGTGACCGGCAGCCAAAGCTTCCGCAGCTGCAGCTTTGTGAGCCGCGGTAGCGATCGCCTCGTTCTCCTTTTGAGCCTGCGCGATCGCCTCCTCCTGCTTCATCCCTCGACCCTGGAACCCGCCATTCTCGAAGCGCCAAAGATGGTTCTGTCGGATTCGCCAGCCGGCGATGCACCCCTGATTCAGCTTCTCGTAGTACATGTCGGCGCCTTTTCTCGCGAGATAGGTCCGGACTCGATGGGCAGAGCATCGGCCCTCGTCGCCATCCCACTCGGAGGGGTAGTGTTTCCGGATCCAGTTGACGATGTCGTTGGGTTTCTGCGGGCGCGAAAATAGGATGGGAGTGAGAGCGGGTGAGTAAACGGATGATGCGGCGGGACAACAGGTAGGCATTAGGGGAATGTCAAGGAGATATGGGTGGTTAGAATCGAAGGAGCGAATGGAACAGAAGGGACGTTCATCAGCACCGACTTCATCGCAATTCTCGATAAGGGGTGTTGGAGCTATACGCGATCGCTCACCAATGGCCAGTTATCGTTCCCATTCGACAGCAACGCTCGTCCTATGCAAGCTTCGTCAGCGAATTGTCTCATCGCGATAGCGTAGATGGAGCGCTTGACTCACCAATAAACAAGTTGACACTAGCGTTGGGTGGTGGCTAGAACAAACGAGGCGCCACATCAGCACCCTCTCACGAAGCCCTGATATGCGGCAGTGCCACCCCTTCCAAGCGAGTAGATTAGATAGAGGTGCATAACTCACCGCCGGCCAATTCGAGGTCACCTGCGCCGCGTTCGGCGGGGCAATGACTTTCATGAGCTTCGCTGTAGGACTTCCCGGAGTCCCGTCTTCCGCTGCCGCATCCAATGCTTCCAGGTCGATTCCTTCTTCGTTGAGAGGGAGCATGGAGAAGTCGGTAGTACGGGGCTGAGGAGCGAGCGCGATGGATTCGGTGATGGTCATGGCTGAGCTGGGATCTCGAGCGGATGTGAGGTAGGAGGTGGTTTCGGCGGACGGAGTGCCATTAGGGGAGTCGGGATGGTGGACGTGGGGAGGGGCGGGAAGATCCATCAGTTCGGGATCGATCATGGGTTCGGATGGTCCGGCAGAGTCGGCCGGAGTACCGTCGACCAATGCTGGTGGCTCTCCAATGGCGGTGACGGGGCTTTTATCGCTCATGTTGCAGGCGGCGATGGGGATGGTACGGGAGGGAGGACCAGCTTCGGGGTCGGTCTGCGATGTTGCGGGCGCTGCTATAGACAACAGCTGACAAAGAGTGCAAAGTGGGGGTAAGAATAGTTCAAGGAGTATCTAAGAGTACCAAAGAGCCTTTTGAGGCCCAGTGATCATCCGAAAAAGGACGACCTTATGGCGGAGTCTATGTTGTCGTGAGTGAGTGAACGGGGAAGACAGGGAAAGGAAGTGGAAGAGGCGGACTTGTCCTCTCTGCCAAATGCGGTAATTCTATTTGTCCCATCGGTCCCCCTTACGTAATGCAGAATCCCACAATCTTGACAGCTAAAAGTTAGATCAGTCATCGCCAAAACACCCATCACAGTATATCTGGTACAAGCCATCGAAAACACATAGAGGACCAGTCGAGCCTGACAAAGCGTCTCGTCATGAGTTCCCGATCCATCGCCACTCAGCTCCGCATCCTCCCCCGCTCCCCCGCCCTCCATCACCGGATACCTCCTCCCGCCCGACCGCCTCCTCCATCTCGAACATCACCCTTCGCCTGCCGATCCTACTCCGCCACCCAATCACAGCCTTCAGATACTGTCGGTCAAGAAGACGTAGCAGGACAAGCAGGAGATCCTAGCAGGCGATCGACCGAGTTTGAGGCGTTCAGAGAGCAGGCCGAAAAGACGGAGGCGAGTTTACGGGAAAAGATCAAGGAGCAAGAGGTAGGTTCCCCCGATTATCCGGTCCAGTTGGAAGAACGCTGACAAGTCGATCGCAGAAAGACACGCTATACCACCGAGCCGAGCTTCAAACCCTTTCCCGACGAATCATCGAGGAACGCTCCAAAGCCTCCGAATTCGCCATCATGTCCTTCGCCCGTTCCCTCCTCTCTACCAACGACGTCCTCTCCACTGCCCTCCTCCACGTCCCCAAACCGATCGAACCCACCAATACCGCCCTCCGAGAGCTCCACAACGGGGTCGAACTCACCCAACGGGCACTGCTCAAGACGTTCGAGCAGAATGGCGTGGTGAAGATGGAGGTGGGGAGGGGTGCGGTGTTCGATCCGAACTTACACGAGGCGACGTTTCAGGTGCCGAAGGAGGTGGCGGGGGATAAGGGGGGAGGCGGGAGCTGGGGTCCTGGGCAGGTGGTGGAGGTGGGCAAAGAGGGGTGGATGATTGGGAATAGGGTATTGAGGCCCGCCCAGGTGGGAGTCACGCAGGTGGAATAGGCGTGGGGGAGTCAGAGTGGACGTAGAGGGAGAAGGGAGATTCAAGCATGCAAAGGCTTATTAGACTCAATCATCATCGCAGCACATATGCAATACCACTTCTCATTCAGCTCTTCGCGATCAGGCTTCCCTGCGATCTTTTGTGATCGAAGGTTAAAATTACACGATCGCTACTGTCATGTGGTGTTGCGTAGATTTAAATGCGACGATGCTGAATTTGGTTTCACCCGCAATACCCGATGACGAATCCTCCTGTCCAATCTCGCAAACCGAGCTTCTCTTTCCTCTCTCCGAACACCTCACCTCCTCCGTCCCCCATTCATCCGCACCTCGAACTCTAGTCTCCTTCTCCGATCGATCACCTGGACATAGTACGTCCCAGAATCGCCCTTCCACGTAACCCAATCTTTGTGGTAAGTATGCTGGCTCATCCTCACGATCGCTGCGAATGAATCGCACTGCCAACAGCCATCAGCCAGGGTGCAATGCACGATGATGGGAACCAGGTAGCCTACGTTCGACTCGTTCATCCTGAAACCGTCCGGGACGAACGGCTTGAGCGAAATGATTGTGGCTCCTTCCTTGAGGTCGAGGAACAGATTGGTGAGATCGGCATTGAGAGATGGGGGAAAAACCTCGTTATTCACGAGCTGAAGGCCCAAGCCGATGCCTTCAGCCGATCGCACGGCAGCAGACAGCGATGACATACCACCACATCCGCTTCTCGCAACCGCTTCACCACCATCTGATGCGTCCGGAAATCCCCTTCGTGCACTTCGACGTCGAGGTTCCCTTTCAAGCCCCACATGGCCCATCGACGCTGGACCTCGCGGAGTTGCAGGCGGGCACAGTGCCCAGGTATGGGCAGGAGCTCAAAGCCGTAGCTAAGGATACTACATGAGATTTCGCGTATTATGCTGATCGAGGGCAGATTTGCCTTCTGCAGCCCGCTTGTAGTGCTGCCTGCATCACACAGTTGCCTACTCCGCTGCCAAGGTCCACGCTGCCCCACGCTCAGCTTGATACCACACAATAGCGCAGACCAGATTTACAAAACGGACTCAGCGCCCAGCTTGGTCTGTCCGGTGACTTGGCTCATGAAGCTGCGGCGCTGCATAAGCAGTGCCATTGGTATCTCGCCGAGAGAGGCGCACCTATGCCTCAGCTCCCCATAAGAGTCCTCCTTTCCACTGATCGCACTCGCAACCTCATCCGGGTGTCTGGGATGATGCTGCCCAGATCAGCTTATCCCGACCATCCCACTCGACTTACCTCCAGCTCGTAAGAGTACGGCCCAATGACCCTCGAATACGCCATATCATGCACCATCTCCACCACACGGGACCATTCTTTAGCCTTCATGCTTGGCTTACCCGCCATCCATTTCGCGAGACTCCCGTCAGCCTGGATCTCGTCCATCGCTGCGTTGTAGCGCTCCATCGCGCGAAGAAAGCCGGGTCCGTCCCGTCGATTCGGAGCTAGAGACTTGCGCAGCGCATCACCGATCGTCTCGGTGGGTAGCACCGGGTCTGGAGGAGGTGTGGCGATGGATGATGGGAGAGGAGACTGGAGACGCGAGGGGATGGGAGTCGCGGAGGCGTCAAAGTCGGAAAAGGAGTCGGATAGGGTGCCAAAGATATGCTGGTGGGACGGCGGAATATAGTCTGGTGGTCCCTTCAGCCTTCATCTCTACGAGACTTGGAGGGATGACAAACGGTCAAGGATGATTCGAAGGGCGTTCCGGAGCTCCATGATGGGATGATACTCCCTCGCCGAGGTCGGAGCCAGAAGTACGAACCTATCCTCATCAGCCTCACAGCCTTCTGTGCGGGTCCCTCACTGCTCTCGACACCCCTTCGCCGGATATAAGAGCTCCACGCTCGGCAGGATATCCCCCTTTCCGAACCCCGCTTGCGGAAAGTCTCGTTTCATCAGACCCGGATCTCCCTGATCTACCTGAGAATACTTACAAGGGACATACTTCTCCAGCTCCCCCCTCCCAGGGTCATTCCCCGTTGCCCATCCCCGCCTCACCCCTCGAACGACCTCCTCACATCCGACGAACCCCGTCCATGCCCGCCCAAACTCGCCGCGCTCATCCACCTCGTCCAGACAAAATACCTTCCGCCGGACCTCCTCCTCACCAGGTAAAGGAGTAGCTGTACTGCTGGCTAGTCGCTGGGGAGTACCATTACCTGCGTGGGGACGCTTCCGTTTCGGCTCCCTCGTTTCAGAGTCGGATGATGATTCGGATTGGATTCGCGACGGAGTCGGTGTCTTGCGTTTCGAAGCGGGAGATCGGGAAGCGCTTGAGGATGGAGAAGATCCTAGGCGTGACTTTGAATTCTTATGCAGGAGACGGTTATCGGCCTTGAGGTGATTATCGGACTTTGACTGACTGGCGGAGGTGCTCGCTGGACGTGATACAGATGAGGACGATGAAGGCTTGGTGATCAAGGGACCTGATCGGGGTGTCGGGCCTGTGAGACGCGGTCTCGGGGTGGGTTTCTTGACTGTGACTGTCGAGATGATAGGACCGGACGATGAGGAGGGTTTGTCGCCGTTGCCACTGCCTGAGCCAAAGAATGACAACATTTCAGATATCTAGGGGTATCACAGACAGGACACAAAGGGGTTATGAGAGAGAGGTAGGAGTATCAGGCGGAACGAGGGGAGCTGAAGAGATGAGGGTGAATTGGTTGAAATATAGAAACCAGGGTAGGCTGTTTGGTTCCTCAAACTCCGCCGATCCCCGGTCAAACCGTCAAAGGATGGGAACAATGAAGGATGCATGATCTCTCCCCACATGGGGACAGCGCCAGTACGTAGAACCCGCTAATCCCCATTCATCTGTGTATCCCCGTTGGCCCCTTCCTGCTCATCCAGCGCCGCTTGGGCAGACAGTACCATCTTATCCTCCTCGAGCTATGGGACGCATCAGCTCGACTCCCTTAATGCGACACCAGGACTCACCTGCTCGATCGCTGCCACCTTCTCCCTCCGCTCATCGTTCAGCTCAGCGTATTTCGCCTGGAGATCCCTCTCCCTCCGCTCAACCGCCGCCACTTCCTCCCGCTTCTGCTCCAATCGACCTGGCGCCGCTGCCTCCTCCATGGCTCTCAACATCAAGAACGTCTCCAGCTCTCTCTGCGTCTGTTGGATCTCGGCGATGGTATTAGTGACGCCTCTCCGCGCTTTCGCATTGATCGCTTGATAGCCTCCCATTTGCTTTGCAAGCTTCTTCTCGGCTTTCGAAGCCTTTGTCGCTTCGGTGATCACACGATCCCGGCTAGACGATATCATGGCAGAGTAGCATTCGTGCAGTTCGGCAGGCGCAAGGGAGGATGCCTCGACCCATGATTCAGCGGCAGGATGATAGATGAGACCTTCGCGCTGTTTTGCCCAGGAATGGGAAAAGGCGGCCTCATCGTCCTCGGCGGTTGCTCCGATAGCCAGACGCAGCTGCTCATCTGTGGCTCCAGGTAGGCCAAGCGCACCGGCGAGCTCGGAATGAATAGCTGATTTGGCTTGCGAAACAAAGTCGTCATCAGGCATGTCGTAATCGGAAGGAGTGCCGCCGGGTGTGGAGGTTCCGGGGAGGGGATGAGCGAGAGAATCATGCTTCATAAGCATCGCAACCTCGAGGTTGACCAGCTTCAGGGCGGCTGATCTCGCGTCTTCTGCATCTGCCGCAGCCGACTCGAGCTCGTCCAGGATCCGATTGATGTTGACATTGGCAGGTCTGGGAAGACCTTGCTTCAAGACCGAGCTGCGCCGTTCAAGCTCCAATCGCTCCTCCTCCTCTCTTGCGGCCTTCAGCCTCGCATCCCGCTCTGCAGCATCCTCTTCCGTAAGCGCGGTCGCCCGCTCCTCTTCGGCCTCGTCATCTTCAGTCTCCGCGAGTTCGAAGTTGTTCTCCGGCTTTGGCAACGCTGCGAAGCCAGCCATCAGAGCTCGTCGCGCAACTGCAGTGCGATCTTTCTCGTCTCGAGGCGTCTCCGTGTAAGCAGAAGAGGCGTCATTGATGCTCAAGCTGTCGCGCATAGGCGTTCGCATCGGAGTGGAGCCTACGCCGCCGACAGTACGAGGAGTAGCGAGTACACCGCCTCGAGCAGGCGTCGCAAGGGGATTAGGCGTAGGAGCTACGCCGCGTCTGGGAGTGGCGCCCTCGAAACCGGTCCCGGCGTCGTCGTCGGCACGCATAGGTGTATTCTCTTGTCCCAAGAGTGGTGTCTGAGTGTGGATCATATTCCGCAGGTTCCGCGCTTCAGCCATCACATTATCCTCTGCGACGCGATCAGTCAGAGCGTTCTCGGGATCATGGAGGGACTCACCCTGAGCTGCTGTCCTTGGCGTCCGTGCCATTCTCGCCTGTCCCAGACTCTCATAGTCCCCTAACAGTCTTCCCGTTGCGTCACTTCCCGCCCCCTCCACCAAGTCCCTGGTCATCTCCCCAGCCTGCCCGATCTTCACAATGTCCTCCAGCTCCGCTTCCCCTACCTGGGGTATAGGCAGGTTGAGCTTCCTTCGCCGAATGATCTGCTCCTGCTCCTTGAGCTTCTTGATTTGCGCTTCTCTTGCAGCGACAAATTGAGCAGTCTGATTGCTCTTGCCGTCGTTGCCCTTTTGTCGTTTCTTCTTCTCCTCGATCTCCTCCAGCTCTTGCTTCCGCTTACCCTCCAATGCGCGAAGAGAGGACCCGACAGGAGCGGCGAAGACTTTAGCGTTCTCTTCTGTAACATCGTAGAACCCGGGGGCAGGCTGCTTCTCAAACGGGATATCGGCATTGTAATCCATGCCCTTCTTCTTGGGCTTGGCTCGGAGACTTGATTGGAGTGGATGCTTAGCATGACTAAGCGAGGAATAAACGAAAGCTCACTTGATTCCTGCAGCCTTAAGCTCTCGTTTCTTCTGCAAGAACGCTAATCTCCTCGCCTCCTCCAGCTGCCTCTCCCTGGCTTTGCGCTTCGCCTTCTTGCCCTGCGTATTGGCTAACCTTGCCCTCGCCTCTGATAACATCTCCTTCTCTACGTACATGTCTCAGCACGGCTGCCAGTCCCACACGCGAAAAACTCACCATCGTCGTCCATATCAATCGGATCAGGCCTCGCCGCCCTCGTCTCCGGATCCGTATCTATCTCTCCTGGTTTTAATCCCCTCACGTCCGCCGCCGGCTGTCCTTCAGGTCCATCTCCCGCTCCAAGACCAAGCTCATCGTTATCCTTTGCTTCCGCATCGTCCAGCAGCTTCTGATACCGCTCCAGGCATTGCGTAGCGGTTCGACCGACGATAGGAGCTATAGTCCGCCATTGCGTCGGCATAAGTTTGGCTAGGTGCAGTAGCTTCTCGTCCTCCGTCTTTGACCATTCCACTTTCTTGATGGAGGGATCGAGCCATTCGTACCATCGAGCCTTGCATTGTTTCGGCGTCTTTCGGACGAGGAGGGAGGAGATACGGGCCCATTGCTACATACGTCGTAAGCGAACATCCTGAATACATGTAGCCGTCTGGAAGATGCTGTTGTACGGCGAAGGTATCGAAAACTCACATTCTTGCCGTATTTGGAGATGGCAGCTTTGAGAATCTCATCCTCTAAAGTACCTGGTCAGCTACTCCCTCAGCCTTATCGAAGACCCCAGCTTACCCGTATTTCGCCAGACACCGCCTTTGATGATGATTCGTACCTGTCATTCGACAAATCAGCTCAGTTCCGTATGACCCAGGCTGCCAACTGACCATGGCAAATCAGGAAGGTATAGAGCCAGAATCTCGGTAAAGGCGAAGCTCGGTCTCGCGGCAAAGCAGCTTGCTAGCCGGTTTCCGATGCTTAAGTACTGATCGTCTGTCCTTGTCGTGTCACGGCGTCTCTGTTGAAGAACGGTTGAAGACCATCAGAGAGAATCACTCTAAACCCCTCAAAGGTCGGCGTTTGCAGGCATTATTGGCGAGTGGCGGTTCCTATAAAGCGGGGTTCGGAGTAGGTACTACGCCATGACGCTCGAGATGAAGATCACAGTCCGGCTTCGATAGAGACCTTATACCCCATGTCGGTACCGCATTCCCGCACGGCCTCGTCTTCGGATGAGACTCGACGGCATATCATCTCCTCCATTTTTCCCCCCCGTGATGAAGATGGAATTCCGGAGGAGACGCTCATCTCGTATGTCAAGGTGTATGAGGAAGAGGCAGGATCTCCAGAGGGAGGAGCAAAGACACGGTACCTCATGCTGGCCGGTAGATCAAACCCTCAAACTCGTTATCACGTCGCTGATTTGGAGGTCAGTGACGAAGTTCGGGAAGGTGGTCATCCACAAGGCGAAGCGCAACAACAACCTGTCATTCTCGAAGGGGAAGACCTGGCAGCTCGAGGATATGCGAGTCCTCGAGGTGGTCGGAGTGCGTTAGAAATCTTGCTTCTGAGCCGCTGTGCTGACTCAAAGAATCGCAGCCTACCGACTTCGCGCTCACCATGACCATCCGACGATACCAATGGCAGACGGAGCGAGCGAAGGAGCAGTCCCACTTCCTTAACTCGATCGTCAAGGTGTACAAGACGTATACAAAGGGAGATCTACCAGAGTTGATCAATTTCGGACCACCGCCCGACAGCGGGAACGGCAATGGTGAGTAACCGCTGCTTCCCGACCAGAAACCTTATGAACGCTTTGTGCAGCAGATAGTCGACGACCATCCTCCGCTACACCATCTCCTTTACCGCGCAACGCCGATCTTGCTTCTCCTCCAGCTCTCCGAACTACGCGCAGTGGCTCGTCATCTTCCTTGGCGTCCAGTGCGTATCAAGGTAAAAGCGAGCCCAGTCATTCCCGAACCCGGCCATCATTGGATGAGACACGACCACCAACAGGGGGAAGCTTCAGCCGTTCACCACTCGACGAAACGTCCTTAGCAGCTGCTCGAAGACCATCGTCCACAAATCTCCTTACGAACACAGCATCGCCCCGTGATCCGTATAGCAATGCAGCAGATGGTATTGGGAAAGGGCCTCCGCCACGTCAGCGTGTAACGTCGGAAGATCGACCAGGACTGGAGCAATCACGAAAAAGCTCGGACGCCTCAGTGTATCATGATCCGCCTCCCAGTAATGCCAGAAAGCCGTCCGGAGATGTCTTGCGGCCCATTTCCGAGGCCGGATCATCGGAAAGACGCTCCTTGAGCCGTGAACGGGAGGGTCCGAATGGTGCGCAGGACGTTCAGAAGATCCAGCCTCCAAAGACGAATTCATCGGTGAATGGGGAAGCAAAACTGAAACCCAAGGCATCTCCACAACCGCAAACCCGTCAGCTCACACCCACTATCACGACAACCATCCCCTCCCCCTCGGTTCCCCAAGATTCGACCCATCCCCCTACTTCCCAGATCAAGCCGTCCCGGCGTGCCTCCTTCCATCCTCCACCGATGAATACCGCCTTCTCCCGCGAAGTCCTGCTGACGTCCCGTACCGGCGTGCTTCCGGGAGCCGCGGGTCTGACCGTTGACGAGGGAAAGGGAACGGAAGACGCAATACTGGATAATGTCGAGGAGCTGCTCGAGGGCTTTGAATGGACAGCCGGAACAGGATTCGGGGAGAACGGAAGGAAGAAGGGATCGGCGGACGCTATTGAAGGGCGATTACTGGATGAGCTGACCGCGATGGATTCGGTGAGTTAAATCTATCTCAGCTCTTTCAAAGTCGATGGACTGATCTTCTACAGGCCAATATCCATGCATTTTTGGAATCGGATGACCGGATTGCTCAAGTGCTGGGGCATATTGACGAGGCTCTGCTTGAGCTGGAAGATATCGACGTGCAAATCACCGGCTATCGCATGCAGCTGAACGTGAGACAGTCACCAGACCGATATAGTCAGCACTGACCCACTGCAGGCTGTGTCGGGGGATATCTCCTTCATCGAATCTCAGAACCGAGGTCTGCAGGTCCAGACTTCCAACCAGCAAGCTCTGCTGGACGAGCTTCGGCAGCTGCTCGTGAGCGGGTTGACAACTTCAGGATGGAAAGAGGTATTGACAGACTGCTAGCAAATCGTCGAAGTACCTCCTGAAGATCTCGGTGTCCTCACTCAAGAGTCACCTGGAACCGCGCGGGGCGTGCAAGTCCTCGAGAAGGCTGCAGCATCCTTGTACAAGGCGTTGCAAGCGGGTATGGATACCGGTGAGTTGCTACATGGCGGGATATGTGAATTTGCTGAATGCATTTCAGCCAATGCCGAGGTCGCTGCGACGATCGCCCGCATGAAGGAGTATCAAGAGAACAGCTCGCAATTCTGCAAACGAGTGCTTGACTACCTGGATGTCACCTTCAAATACCAGGTATGCTCAGAAGCCCTCTGCAGGACGCCAGTCTAACGGACACTCAGTCCGATACGACCCTGTCTGAGTACCGCAAGACCGCAAAGACGACAATGGCCCTGTCTCCACATACGTCAATGGGCGAGTTCCTGATGATGTACGAAGGCTTGATATTGTATGTCAAGGAGATGGATGAGGATCGATATCAGCAGCTGTGCTCGGTCAGCATCCCTGTCGGCGCTTCAGAATCGGACTGACGGGAAGGTAGATATACATGTCGACGATCAGCCAACTCCACCAGTCAGAGATGAAGGATATGTTGATGAACTTCATGGGATCGCTCAATGCGACTGCCATTGGCGATCCGAACGAAGCATGTGAGCTGTTTAGACCTGCGCGAGAGACTATGCTGACTGGTATCGCAGCTTTCGCATCTGCAGCCGCATCGAACGCGCCGAAGACGTCGGCTTTGCAGAAATCGAAAACAGCTATCGGTCTACGTGCGAGCGACACGGTGAAGCCGACGCGGAAAGGCGATGACCACTCTGGTCGTGTTTCTGAGGTGCAATTTTCGCTCACGTGCAGCGTCAAAGCTGATGAAAAATTCTTGTAGCTGTACCAACAAGCTCTCACACAGATCATCAACCAAGTTCTCGGCGAAGAGGACTTCATAAACGCCTTCCTTCACCTCACAGATACGGAATCGACCTTCGCCGATCACATGGAGCTCGACTCATACTTTCGCCGACAAGCTGCACGGCATGCGAGCAGAGCCATGTCGACTGGAATGATGCAGCTCGTTCGGTCCATGATGGATCTCATCTTCGGCTTTGTGGACGCAGAACTCAAGGATTGGGTCGAAGCGGCCGTTCAGCGCAACCCCGTGTACGCTCTTCCTTCGAGCCTAGACGAAGCTGATGTCGCGAAGCGCTATTGTCGGGATCATTGCGGTGTCAGAGAAGCTGGCGAAGGAGGCGGAAGAGGAGAACACGTCATTATTCTTTGCGCAGATGTTTGATCGGCAATTATCGCGCGGACGGATGATGCTTGACGCTTTTGTGGTATACAAATCTCTATTCGGCTGAGGGTATGCTGACGCGATCACAGAATGAGCAAATACGGACCATTGACGCTGCAAGGACACCGGGCAAGAAGCGTCGAGGGGTCGCCTTCTTCGTCCGGCACTTCCCCGTATGTCCTTTCCGCGCCCCGGCAGCCGCGTGGGGTTGACTCCTGCCTCCAGGTGTTCGTGGAAAGAATGGAGGCTCAATTGCACGACGCCGACGGCTTGCCCATCCGCGACCGCGTCAACAACGTGTATGAGCGAATCATCAATTCGGTATTCGGCTCGCTGCAACAGCTTGCGAAGACGGACCGCGGAGAAGGCCAGGCGACAGAGGATAAGGGCCAGCTCAATTATCATGTCATCATGATTGGTGAGGAAATGCCTCTTCAAGATACCGCCGTGCTGAAGAAGCCGCAGGGAACATGCGCCACTTCATCGATGACGTCTCGCAGCTCAACGGGCCGGCTCTTGGTGTCTACCTCGAACGAGCAAAGGGTTCATACGAGGAGAACATGTCGACCTATGTCAAGTTGATGCTACGGCGGTCATTCGCTCGCCTCATGGTGAGACAGATCACTGCGAGATCGGACTCTAGCTAACATGGTCGGCAGGACTTCTTTGACGGTGTCGAGCGACTTCTCCAGTCTACACCAGCCAACGAAGTCTCTCTTCACGCCTCCTTCTCCCGCTCAGCACTTAAGAAGGTCCTCAAGGACAACGACGCCAAGGATATGCGGAAAGCAGTGGACGTCATGGCCAAGCGAGTCGACAAGCAATTTGCAGACGAGGATATGGCGGATCCAGTGATGGCGGCGTTGGTGCAGACGGTCTGGAAAGAGGTGACGGCGGAGTTGAAAAAGGAGACGACGAGGGCACAGGAAATGATCGCGAAGAGCTACGCGGATTCGGGACTGGGGCTGGAGTTCGGGCCGGGGGATGTGGAGGCGGCTTGCAAGCGAGTCAAGTGAGATGTCATTCCCCTGTAGAGGGGAAGCATTTCATTTGCATTCCTGATGCATCCGTGGAAGGATCCTCAAAGGGACCAATGGAGAAAAGGTCTCAACCTTTAGCGAAACTGCTTGTCCGGATTGCTTGGACGCTGAACTAGCCTGTTTTCAGCACGCGGGTTTCCATCTTCCCTTGATGAATCCCCTCCTCCTTGTTTTCGGACAAAGTGGCAAGATCGCCGCCCGGGCTTTATAATCAGACGAGGAGATCTTTAGGCGATTAATTATCTTTATGTTTATCGATTAGCATAGGACCTTAAGGTACCTTACTCATCTATCCTGACCGGTGCGCCACAACGCTTAACGTTGTCGTCAGGGTTTACTTACGTGATTTCGTCACTAGAGAGTGGCTTGGTGATACGTAACTTACTCGTTCCTCTTCCTCTTCCGCTTCCTCTTGCACATCACTCTTGGTGAAAACAATACGTCGCAGACAGATGCGACCAAGTATCTTTCCACCTCAGCCCAAAACACGGGACCGGACACCGGATCCTCCACTCCATAGCGTATGCTCCCGCCTCAACATCCCCAACCTAAGACTGGCCATTCCGCGGTGCAGAGGGGGACCAACGGGTTTAGGAAGGAGGTGGCGAGACCTATCTTTGGACCGCCGGTGTGGATGGAGAGAGGTATGTTCGGAGGACGGAATACGAGGTAAGTGGCGAAGCTGGTCTAGGGGGATTATGAGCGCTCCTTGGAGGATGGGGAGGTGAAGTAGCTAAACCTTGGTGATGATAGATTCTCCCTCGAGGTGGCGCAGGAGCCGATACATGGGAGGAGAAGGACGGAGAAGGACAGGAGACCACTCGCGCACTGTCCCATTGTCCGGATAAGGATGATGGATTGTAGAATGCGGCCTACCGGAGAGTGGGACGAGGAGGAAGTAGATATCAAGTGCGCACCCTCTCGCCCTCCAAGGGAGAAACTGATATCCTCTCTTTTACAGTGAAATTGAACCCACCCACCTCGTCTGTGCTGCCGACCTCTGCTGCCCATCCACGCCAAATCTCTCTGCACTCACCACAAGCCAGCCCTCCTCCAGATCCTCTCAAGCCTCACGTTCGTCTTCCTCCTCTCCAGAGCGATCATCCATATCAGATCCCTGCGAAGCCATTCCGCTCAAGGAAGAGGAGAAGGATCACGTCATGGCTGACAAGCCGGGTCTCCCTTCGTTACAACTAGCCGGCAATCCATCGGCTTCCCGCACAAACGGTCATCATTTCGATTCCGGTATCGCTGGACCTTTCATGCAGTCTGTTCGGAGTCAATCTCCGTTCTCGCCAGTGAAGAACGACGCCAGCTGGTCAAGGTATCAAAGTGGCTCTGGGGACCGTCCGAGGGGGAGCAGTCATGAAGGTGAAATCCATGAGATCGGGTCTCTATACTCGAATAAGAAGGTCAAGCCGGCAGCTGGGAGGAATTTGTACGGGAATCTGCATGTCGCAGGTGTTAGGGTACCAGCAATAGACGCTGCTATGGGTGTTTGGTTCCTCTTCACCGTACGTGTCTCCCTCTTGTGAGCCCCCTCATCGTATTGACTTCCGCAACCCAGGATTTAACTGTACGGCATGAGGGAACGTGAGTCCTGGACCCTTCGCAAGTCAATCAACGATTTCGACTGACCTGTGTCCCTGGTACCTGATCCCAGCCACGCCCTCCGCTTCCGTTGTTTCGACCTTACCGCCGTCGACCCAAGCTCCGATAACCCCGCACCTCCTCTCGTCGAATGCCGAAGTCAGGCGTTCAAAGTGTACTCACCGCGCAGGTGAGTGCCCCCCCTTGCCCTGTTTTCCCCTCGACTGACCTGTAATGGATGTAGTTTCCCTGGACTGCCAAAGCCGACGGAGCTGGCGGAACACTTTGCTAGACAGGGTTTCAAGCTCAATACGCGCAAGGTGAGTCCCTGCCTTACATTCAAGGCATCGGGTGAGCCTTTGCTGAAGTGTGTACGTAGAACGAGCGCCAGGTAGCAGTATCCCCACCCCCTCTCGTAGAACCACCGCCGCCTCGTATTGAGTCTCAGCCTATCTAAAGGTCTATCAGTCCGGCTATAAAATCGAGGGAAGCGGACGTAGTAACGAAACTGGAGGCAGCCGCGTGGCGGTTGCTTAGACGCGTTTTATTTCGGGGACAGGATGAACATGACCAGTCGACGAGCGAGGATTTTCGGGCGAACCGACGTCGGAAGGAGAAGGAGCCGGAGATGGGAGTATCGGGGTGAGGCAAGGATTCGGTTATGGGCTTCACTAGATCTGGCATATGGAGAAACGAGAAACGACCAAAAAAAGGGTGTATCAGTCTTTATAGACGACCTGTTGTATCTATAGTTCTCATTGGGGATGGACGAGATGATATGCCATGTACAATCATGCTCCTGTGGACCTCTGTAGGGCATTTTTTTTTGCATGTCTGCATGACTGTCTCCGTGATGCTATCATGACGTGCGATACTGAATGAGCGTGCTTTGCGTTATGTATTGGGTGTATAGAAGCGAAAAGGTTCGATGGGATGGAGACGATCAGAATCTGATGGCAGAAGGGAGTCGGACGCTGCCAGGAGCTTGCGCCCCATCGAACCGCGGTGTCGAGGGGACGACAGGAGTAGTCGGCGCACTGGCGGGCCATCGCATCTGCGGAGCGGAGAGCATCGGGGAGGGTTGGGGTCCAGGAACAACGGAAGGTAGTGTGAATGAGTGCTTTTGGGTGGTCTGAGGTCGTGATGGAGATGGACTTGTGGCTTCGATCGCTTGCTTGAGCTGGGCGAAGATCACTGTCCGCCGAGTCAGTATATAGAAGCTCAGGAAGACGATGAGGACATACACTTGAAAGACGACTGAGCGCCCTTCTCCTGGGTTAGGCTGACGAGGGTGTTGTAGCCTCCACTCGAAGTGGTCGATGATCGCGAGAACTCGACTCTGAAGCGCACACCCTTGACTATTGTCGATGTTCCTTGGGGATCTGCGCACCCATCAGGGGTGCTTCGAGACTGGTCTGATAAGGATACTCACCTCGCTCCTCGTCCAAGCGACACTTGAGCGCCCGAAGCCCGTCAACTTCGACAACCGCAACGCGCACATTGTGGTCTGCCAGTAGCTTCTTCGTCCTATCTCTAGTGTTTGAGATGTTATCGTGCGAGAGAAGGGTGCAAGATGCTGGCTTGAAGGAAAACAGGTTGTTGAACCAGCTGCGCTTGGGCGAGGTCGAGCCAGACCCGACCGACGAGGCGGTGCTAGGTCCAGACAAGTCGGGCGAGTAAGGTACCGGGTCGATCGTGACTATTGTTGTCAGCTACTTGACTGGCAGTTTGGATAAGTTTCGCTCACCCTTCTTCTTCTTCTTGAGCATGCCGAAGCCATCCTGGCCACGGTGCGCGCTGAAGCCGCTCTGCTTGCTGCCCCAGCTCGTAAGGCTTGGATCCGAAACAGGCAGGTCCGAGCTATTAATGACGACGTAAGATCCGTCGCGCTGCAGCACCGGCTCGCCGACTGGTGTCGGTACGAGAGAAGTGGGTCGAGGTGGAGGAACACGAGATGCAATACGAGGAGGCGGGGGCGCAACTCGTTGAGCTTGCAAGGTGTGGACTTCTGGCTGAGCTCCCCAGTTCGGGTTGGGAGAATAAAGGCCGGGAGATTCGGGGACTGCTGATCCAGGCGCAACCATGTACGATGAGCCGGTAGATGAGGCATAGCTCCATCGCTGGCTGGGCACACCACCTTGGACTGGGTGCAATCCTGGACGACCACCATGAGATGATGGTGGAGGACCACCGAGTCCCAAGCTAACAAGTGGAGACTGGGGGCCCATCATAGACGGCGCGAAGCTGGAGTGAATGCTTGCTAGCTCGACGGTCTCATCGTCATCGGCGTCCGCGAATTGGTTGGGATCGAGCTCGCTGTTCGCGATCACTGGTGATGCCGGCGCTGCTTGACCGGAAGCGTAAGCAAGGTAGGCGTGATAGTCGGACCCAAGAATGGCGCTGTTGCCCGATGATCCGGAGGCGATAGATGATCGGATGTTCATCGTGTTGAGCTGGTTGGCGACCTCATTGAAGAAGTGTTGAAGCTGGACATCGTGGACTTGCGGGACGTTAAGCGGTGGACCAGCAACGATGGGGGAGGGAGGTTCGATAATGGAAACGGGTCGAGATGGCATTGTCGAGGGAGGTGCCATCTCTTTGGTCGGCGTCGCCTCTTGCAGTACGATAGCGGGCGTAGTAGGAGCACCACCGCTATCACTTGAGGTGTACGAGGATTCTCGGGGTGACAAAGGGGGACGGGGTCCTGCTGGAGGCGGCCGCGGCGGAGCGAGTTTGCTGGTTGGTCGACTCGGTGCTGGCGACTCGTCATGAGCCTTGCCGGACGCCTTCTTAGGGGTAGGAGCCTGTGGTCGGGCGATCGGAGACGGAGCTCTATCCTGGATGGTCTCGTTCTCTCCAAGTGGCGCGAGGCGAAGTTTAAGTGGCGGTTGCGGCACACCCTTTCGCTTGGCAGGTGATGGGCCAGGCTGTCGGCGAGCTTGTCGACGTGCCATAGCCTCAGCATCCTCTTCATCGTCCATGTTGTAGTTTTCAAGATGCTTGTTGCGATACTTGATCAGAAGATGATAGATCGCTTTCTCCCATGTGTTCCTTCAATCAGTCAGCACGAGTTGTGTTTTCTATGGGCATCGCTCACTCTCTGCTCATAAGAGCGGCCAAGATCTCGTCATCGGCTGCACCGCTCCACAGCGTCTTCAGATTGCCCATGATATCCGCGTCAATCTCATCAGGCGAGTTAACAGGCCGTTCGGCCTCATCAAGACTTGGCGGCGAGACGAATTGTCGTCCGGGGATGGGTCGAGGTGACCGGGAAACGAAAAAGGGGTGTGTAAGAATGTCGGGCATCTGCTCGTGTCAGGAGGGTCCTGACTCAGACGGATTGGCATACAGTGATACGCTTCTCCGGATCCTTCTCGAGCATCCGCTTCAACAGGTCTCTGGCCGGATCTTTGATCTCGCTGGGCATCTCGAACACTCCGACCTTGACCTTTTGGAGGAGGGATCGGATATTGTCGTCGTCGAACGGTAATCGGCCGGTGAGGAGGGCGAAGAGGATGATCCCGCAGGACCAGATGTCCGATGAAGATCCATGGTACGCTTTCCCCTGCATGGGGGTCAGGCGTGTATTTCTTCCATGGTTCGCGACCTACCGCAACGATCTCTGGCGAGGCATAGTGGGGACTCCCACAGCTTGTCTCGAGCATCCTCTCTCCCGCTTCCCATGCCGCCATCCCAAAGTCCGCAACCTTGATATTCTTATCCTTGTCCAATAGCAAATTCTCAGGCTTCAGGTCACGATGACAGATATTGAATCGATGGCAGTAATCCACAGCATGGATGATTTGCTGGAAGTAGTGCAATGCCTCTGACACCGGCAGTCGTCCTCGCTTGACAAGGTAATCAAAAAGCTCGCCGCCTGGTACGTATTCCATGATGAGGTATCTACCCCGTTAGCTTGATTCATCGAGGATGACCTACAATTCGGAGCTGGTCTCCCAGACGTCGTACAGGTTGAGGACATTGGGATGGTCGATGAGCTTCATGATGACGATCTCTCGCTCGATCCCAAGCAGCACCTTGTCTGCTCTTGTGCCCGCCTCGGAAACGGACATGCGGGACGAGAGGATGAGGCCTTTGGGGACGATCTTGATCGCTGCATACTTGCCAGTGATAGAGTGTTTGGCGATCTTCACCCGGCCTAACAAATACATCAGCGCTGTTCGTAGTGCTCTATTCTCCTCCTTCCTTGACGAGCACAAGCTCGAAAGAGTAGGGATCAAGCAAAGCTCACCTGAACTGCCTTTGCCGATAGTCCGCCCAATCCTCCACTGCCCAATCATCTTCGCATCGTCCCGCCCACTGGTCGATCCAGTCTTCTTCCGTGACACCGGCACACCCCCACGTTGCGCCTCTTGTTGTACGGCAGATTGTTTGGAAGTCGAGGGTTGTTGGGAGGAGTAATCGCCTTGTCGGTATGTGATAGCTGCCATCCTGCGGACCTGGTTTACTCTTCAAGCGATCGTGTTGAGAGAGTGAAGAGGAAAAGAGGAGAGGAGACCCGCTCGCAGCGATGTTTGTTTGACCGTCGACGGAAATAATTCGCCTGTCGATAGGTCCCGCAGGGCGGTGGTCGATCGTAATCGAGCACCGGTTGGGGGTCGTGTGAATTCCGAGTAAAGACCGTAAGTTCTTCAACCGCCTATGCACAACAGGCCGACTGAATAGGAAGCTAAAGATGAGGACAAGAGTGTAGAGGGAAGTAGACTGATCCAACAGACCCACGCAGCGGTCACCGAAAGCTACCACCCGGTCCCAATTCCCCTTGCCCTTAGCCTGAAATCAGGCGCGGGTGCACCCCTCTCCGGTGATTGGTCAACATCCCATCCCATGTTTGCTCGGTGCGGCCCACTCGGAATGATTCACCTCATCGAATGAGAGAGAGATCGATGTTTGGGTGCGGCATGTCCCGGGAGTTGGTGATCGAGCGGGTTTGGAGCTAAGGGAGATGAGATGGGCCGTCGGATGGCCATGTTTGCGACATGCCGCCCCTGGAACGGTAGGGGAGGCGAAGGTAAACCCACGTCATGACAGCATGACTCAATCTGATGCATTGAGTCGACCATATCTGGCGCAGTGTAGGTCCAGAACTGTCGAGCACATTCCACGAACTGACAGACTACAACCAAGGATATCCGGGCATATCAAGGTTTCAAGCCTTACATCAACACCGGGCAGCGGGTAAACCCTCTTAGCCACTGCGCGTTCATAGCCTCCCTCCAGGCCGAGCTACGTATCACCCTCGCCACTACACTTGCCCCTAGCCTCAACGCGGGCTACGTCCGCACCATCAAATGGGCCGAATTCGACTATCGCGGATGTTCATGGGTCCGGCGGACAAGCAGAGGAGTTGGAGAAGCCTCTACAGTGCTGTAGAAGTGGGGAGAAGGATCATGGAGCCTCGGGCTTGGAGTGGCGACAACGAAAGAGACCGAGGTACGCAGAGGTATAATAGAGCGACCAAATTGACTGATACCCACTGGAGGTCTAGTATCGAGGTTCATGTAGCTAGTTTATGCAACGTCTTGTAACTAGCGGACCTACCCTACCAAAGACCAACCTGGCTGTGGAAGTGTCCACCCTCAGGTTGAGCAATCTCCCGTACTGTGCAAGACTAGACTGGTAAGTCTAGGCACTTGTCGCCGATTGTGGTCGACAATTTGTCATGGGGGACAGTTACCTTCAGTACCCAGCGAGTCGGCGGCATCTCGGCGAATCTGGCGATTTGTAGTGGGGATTGGTCCCGCAAGTTGACTTTTCTGGGTACGGGATGTCGAAGACAGTTGCGGACATGCGGTTTATTGATCGGATATTCCGGTGTTATCGTATGGTGGCGTAGATCGCGGTTATGCCGTGGGGTCATCCTAGCTTGTCTTGGGCTGAGGCGTTGAGGAACGCATCCTAGCCTCCCTCTGCATGATCTTCTCAACCTCTTCCTCGCTCCTGACGTCAATCCATGTGGATATCAGGATGTTATGGAGGATGCAAGCCGCTTGGATGAACCCATGTAGCTCGAGCTTCGTCTTTTAGCGGAGGCTAGACCAGCGAGCTTTAAGTATGCCCAATACGTGGTCGACGACCTTGACACGCGGTGTAGCTGCTTTTACTATTGAAATAGGCCTACAAGATCAACGCTCTAGTCCCAAGCTTGTACTTACCGGGCTCCCCTGCAGGTCTGCCTCTCCCCTTAGACAAGTAAACATGGCGATGATGTGGCGTGCAGAGGTGAAGCCTGAGTCTCCTAGGACGTATTCCCATCATCAAAGTTATCGTCTGGATGGGCATGGAGTCGCATTGACTTGTCGCCGGCGGATGCGCTCAAGCCCCAATGCAGGTAGCAAATACGCTTCATATCGTCCACAACGGCTACAATGTTGAACCCGTAGCGCTCCTTCGCGACTGTGGAAGGATCCAGCCGTCTTTGTAGGCCGAGTGGGAGCATGTTCGAGGTTGATATGGGTGCGATCAATGAAACCGACGCAGCTGGGTAGCGCATGACGAGACTTGATGTGGTGTTTGAGGTCATAGCGCTCGGTGACCGTAGGCCAGCGAACGTGGGAAGACAGCTGTCGGATGATGGCTTGGATAGAGTTATCGGTCCACATTCAACGGTCCCAGCTGCTTCCAAATCAGCAGGGCGGATAGCGGAAGGAAACCCGACCTGAGACACCGAATAGGCGCCGAATCGCGCGTACCTCGTGCCCATGGGCTAGTCTATAAATGAACAGAGCTAGTTGATACTTTTTAATGGCTTGTTTCATCTTGGATTGAGCTTGCAAGATGATATCGTGGCCGAAGCGCTGAACGAGTCGAAGGAAGCATGCTGGCTCATGCGGAAGAGGAATTTGAATTGCGCGTCGATGAGGACAGCAGGCAATCAATGCTGGATGCGTACCGAACCTTCTGGTAAGGCTTGGGACGCTTCCGATACCGACGAAGGGTGACTATGCGACGAAGACAGAGGTGGAAATTGATGAGACGGCGGGTCATGGTACGGAGGTAAATTTGGCTGGTTGGCGATCGATTGTTTTCAGCGCACGTTATTGATGTGATGGTCTCGGCATCCTGTACAAGTGTGAAGCTTCATATAGCTATATTGATGGAGTAATGGGGATGTAAAGGACATAGCAGACGAAGTGGTGGATGAGAAGATGGAGCTAGCGGAAGCAAATCTTGGTGAGGAGCCCGGCGCATTTGCCTGGGTGTTCATTACTTCGAAATATTTGCAACTCAATTACACCCTCAACAATATGAATAACCCTATTGTTAGCAGGCGGCCCCAACATAATCGCCTTCTAAACCGCCAATCCGGAGTGCAGACAGCCCCTTCGATCAACTCAAAATTATACTGCTCGATATTGGCCCAGGCCCAGGTTGTGATGACGGAGGCCATCGTAACCCATCTTATATGGTACGTCAGACATCAGACATTGTGATCGCTCTAATGTCCCAATTTCACAACAGTGTCGTTCGTCAACCGTGCAGTTCGTCATCATCTCGTCGTTCCATGTATTTGTCCTTCCGACTTCGATGAGCTTGAGTGCCTCTTGACTGTTTGACTCACCTTCCACACCCAAGCCAGTCCAAACGTATTTGTCGATCCCTGTCCAATCTACCACTCATTTAGCTCCTTTCGCATAATGCAACATGAATGACTGACAGCCATGCGGTACCACTTCGCCGCCTCCTTCCTGTCATCCCGCAATAATATCAGCATCTAGAAGTCGTCCAGGAGATGATACTCACATATCCTTCTTGATCCCATTCGCTCCCTTTGACAATAAGAACCCCATCTCTGCTCTCGTCAGCGGTTGTCTTCATCCTGAGTCGATGACATACGTTCCTGCGACGCCAGATCCCCCGTGTTGCCTGCCAACCTCAGATACGCCAACGCGACATCCGGAGATCGCTTCACTCCAACACCTTCAAGGAAGCAGTTGGCGATCTCAAACATGCCCAACGAGACGTCTCTCTGCTCGCGACAATCAGCATACGTGATACGCTAATCGTCGAGCGCAAGGGGATTCTCTGCTCACGGTCATCGACTTCTTCTGCTGGGAAGTAAGCTTGACCGCCCCAGGACTCTGGTGGAAGCCGAGTCCTTCCTCGACGAGCGAATCTTCACATGCTCTCTGAAGTTCGGCAAATGCTCGTCGATCATCCCGTGCCACTCCCCATCTGCCGGAAGTCAGTCATTTCTCCCCGTCTCAGACAATGCAACTCGCCCATGACGCAATGCCAATCCTGTAAAGACTCACTTCAGCGAGGTCAGGGAAACCGGGGGCGACTTACCCCAATACATCCGCCCCGTAGCACTTCCCCCCTCGGCAGCTTTCATGAAGTACCAAGCGGCCTTTGGCAGCTCTCCCTTCCCCCTCGCCTCAATACCAGCATAAACCAGTTCCTCCTCCGTCCGGCCCTTATTCCCCAGACCCGGACTGAACGCTTCTCGTCGAAAAGTCGGATCCGACATACTCCGTTCCCGATTCTCCTTCTCCCTCTCGAGGGTCGAGACGGACACCTTCATATACTTACCATGTGGGAAGGCGATCTCGAGTGCGGCTGGAGCAGGTGACGTAGGGGTGGACGGATTGTCCCCTTCGAGATCGTAGAATGAGTAGGCGACTGATTGAAATGACATTTGGGAATTGCGAGCGAGATTTCGGGGTTTTGAACTGTGGAGATCGTCGCCTTTCAGGGGGATCATGGTGGGCGTTCGAAGTGAGCGGATGGGGGAGGGTGTGCGGGAGGATGGGCCGTCGGTCCAGCGCGAAGCGAGGGCGGGGCGTTGGGGCGGTTGAGCGAGATGATGGCGCGATGGACTGTTGGGAGCGAAGATGGGCTGTGTCGGTCGAGGGTGGAGCATGACAGGCCGAGACATGGGCTTTGCTGATTCGATGTTCGTTGGAGATCGCGTTTGCGATGGTGTAGTTTCTCCCGATGACGGTGGCGGAGGTGCTCGTCGAGGAAAGACCAATTGCTTGCGCAACTTCCTCCCATCCCCTCCGCCGACACTCAAAGTCGGCTTCACCGCCGCTTTCAACCTCGACAACCTCTTGCTCGGGCTCATACCCACCCGTCCATTGCTAGCACCATTAACAGCTTCAGGCGCATTCTCCGTATCGAGCCATTCGAATTGCGCTTCGTCCTCTCCCCAGTCCGAGCCTTGTTCTCCATGAACACTCGTCCAATCCGCATGAGGTTGAGTTGCGGTCGGCAGAGAAGGTACTGATGAATCTCGCGCTAAGACCTCTGCCTGAGGTTGTGTGCGTCCTGGGACGGGACGGAGGTGGAACTGTGTCTCAACGGATTGGGGGGAAGTTGGCGACAGTGGTTGACGAGAGCTGACTACGAAGCTTCGCTTGGGCGTGGGTACTCCTTGAGATTTGATGGGTGAGGCGACAGGAGCGCCGAGGTCGAAGTATCCGTGTACGGCTTGGTCTGGTCTAGCTCGGGGTGTCGTCGGTGAATCCGGTCGGGGCGGCTCATCCTCCTGGCTGAAGGTGCTGAGGCTGTTCAGTGAATCGATGGAGAGGACGGATGAGGTGCGAAAGAGGTTGAAGTCAAGAGGTGGGACGGTAGACACCGTTTTGGAGGAAGAAGCGAACTAAGGGGTTCTGTCATCAGCAAGGTTGCAGATGACGCAGCTGGGGGTGGTCTCACCGAGCTCGAGGGCAAAGTCTGCTTGATCTGCGCCAGCGGACTGGCGAAGCTTCCAGAGGAAATAATCTCGCTAGCGGACGGCATCCTCGGTATCGGACGCTGTTGCTGCTGATGGGATGCCATGGCCGATCACGGAATGCTGTGATGGAGGGAGGAAATGTGGAGTGAAAACCCTGAAGGATTGAATTGAGGCACAGATTCGTCATATGACGCCAGCTCGGACGTCCAGAGTGACTTGTGTAAAGATGACGGGCGACCTTGGACAAGGCTGAGTTGTCCCATCTGATGAACGAGGGGGAAAACCCCTCCTTTGGGTTCGGCCGACGCGTTTCAGCTTTCCCCTCTTGCCTTGCCCATGTAGGGGCGCTGCCTCGCTTTACTCGTAGTGAGACCAAATCCCAAGATGCATCGACGGGAACAGAGCAGGGATTATAGGAGACATCATCAAGCGTACCCAGAGATCCCCCACACGAGAACCAGTCAGAACGAACGGGAACTCAGAGAAGAAGCGGAACGTCCGTCCGATCACCCAGCCCGACCCGGATGTCGTCCGCCTTGTCCGAGCCATAAGACAGGACGACGTAGTGATGCTTCATGAAGATGTCGCCGAGGACCGTAAAGTATGGCATCCCACCCTGATTCCACACAATAGCTCCGTCACGCATATCCCTCGTCGCCTGAAAGTGGACTTACCTGAACGCCGGAGATGCACAGACCCGCATACGTATCCGAGACCTTTCCAAGCCAGATCCTCGATGGGCACACCGAATAGCCGGCCACCGACCGTGAAGAAGAAGATGTTCTGGCTGAACGGATACGAAGCTGTGCAAGGGATGTACCAGATGCCAGAAGAGGGCGAGTGGAAGGAGCCGGAGATCCGCGGGTGGATGGACGGGGCAGCCCGGTTGGAAGTAGAGACTAGGGTTGTCTAGGATCGTCAGCGCCCATAATCTTCTTGAGGGAGGTAGCGAGACGTACGCCGGTATAGATGATGGCGCGACGAGGGGTGGTAGTATCGCGACCAAGTCTACATTGTCTTTATGAGGTATTTCAAGTATGGGAGTTTCGATCTCGACTGGGCGAGACATGAGACTCCCCCTTGTTTGATCGCCTTGAGCACTTCGTCAGAGCCCTCACGTTTGATCACTTCAGCAGGAATGTCGTCTCGGCGCAACTGACCGCGAGAATCGGGCGGGAAGGGGGAACGATCGTCTTGGGCCCTGCTCAAGCGTTATCTTTCTCCCCATGAGAAGCGGATGTACACCTCTCGCTGAGCGCGATCAGCGGTGCAATGTCCTCTTTGATACGAGCCTCAAGCAGGCGAGATTGCGCTGCGAGAAGCATCCCCCTCCGTAAACGCCCATGAACAAAGATGCGGCGATCGCTTACTCCCATGCATGTTAGTCTTGTTTTGGCATCCCTCTCCATTCGTCCTTTAGGGTATTGAGTTCGATTAGCTGTCACGCGATATGAGTCCGAACTTCCCCTGGAAACCACTAGCGCGCCCTTTAAGCGCCCCGATTTCCCACTTACCCTGTCAACACAGGGTCCCAACAACCTCCCGACGAAACTCGATCACCTTCCCCGTCAACCCTGCTAAATCAAATCTCACCCCTTCAGTCCACACTTGCGACGACAACCCCTCCCATAGGGTCTGCGGAACACGATGAAGTCCCTACGACGATCCCACAACAACAATAATAACGCGACTGACCCTCAACTTTCCCCTCCCTTGCCGACACATCCAAACCTCGCCCGACCGTCTGAAAAGGTCGCTCCCCCTCAGAAAGTCATCAAGGCTTTACAGAGTCATCGCAGTACCAATCCGCAGGAGCTGAGCTATACCAAGGGCGACTTTTGGTATGTGACTAGCGAGAGGGAGGGGTGGTATGAGGCTCTGAGTGTGTCTGCTTTCTATCAGACCTTTGTGGGATGTCTGATCGCTTTGGCAGATCCTATCACTGGCTCAAGGGGACTGGTACCGAAGACAGAGTTCGAGGAGTTCAATAAGGGCGGACGGAATGCCTCGGGATCGAGTCAGCGACCAGGATCAATGGAGCGAACGCGGTAGGGACTCATTCATCCAATGCAGCGGATTCGTACTCATCCATGCCGTGCTCAGATCCCAAACACCGTCACAAGGCCACTCGTCACTCCAAAGCGATCCCAGATCCCCCCCTGCACCAGAGCTGTCACCGCCAAACCAGAATGGATCGGGAAAGCCACGACCACCGTACGTCTTCTAGACCACACCTTGAGCGGTCCGAACTGATTGCAAGTGCAGAGTATATGCGGTAGTGCAGTTCGATTTCGCGGCAGAGAGACCGGATGAGCTGGATGCGAAGAAGGGGGAGCCGATCGTGGTGATTGCGCAGAGCAATCATGAGTGGTGCGTACCCCCGACCTCGTTCTGCCAATCAGCTAAATTGCCCGTAGGTTCGTAGCCAAACCCATAGGACGATTAGGTGGACCCGGTCTCATACCGGTGGCATTTGTGGAGATACGGGATCCAGCAACCGGGCGCCCAGTCGAGGTATTGCATGACTCGATACCGATGGTGGAAGAGTGGAAGAAGGCCACGGCGGATTACAAGGCTGCGGCTATCCCTCTGGGACGATTCGACATGCCACCGGAACAAAGCGTCGCCAATTCACCCTATGCACCTGCTCAACCGCAAAGTCAGAGCGGCGCGACATTCCAATCATCCCTGCCACGCTCCCCATCCACTTCCTCAATCACACGGCAGCAGCGAAATGGTCCCCGCTCCGCACCGCTGTACCGGCCAGAACATGATCCCATGCTCCCTCCTGGCGAGCTCACCGCGCTGAGCGTACCCTCCTTTCACAACGAGTCTGGAAACTACTGGTTCCGCCTACATGTCACTTTCGTACCCGATGAACCATCCGCGCCAGCATACACACTCAGCCTATATCGGACGTACGAGGACTTCTATGATTTCCAGATCACCCTGTTAGATACCTTCCCCTACGAGGCTGGGCGACCCCGACCGGGAGAGGAGGATCGACCGCCGCCCGAGCGGATACTGCCGTACATGCCGGGACCAGTGAAGGATGAGATCGATGACGACTTGACGGAGTACCGACGAGAGGAACTGGACGCGTATGTCAAGGCTCTGATCGATCTGCGGAGACGAGGAGCAGGGTACATCGTACGACATGAGCTGTTCCGGACGTTCTTTGCGGCCAAGTACGGCGACTACTGCGAGGACGCCCCACGGCAGGATGCGGTTGAGGAGCTGGAGGAGCGGCTAGGCGAAGTAAGGGTGGCTCCAGGAGAAGCTGGACGGAGCGGTAGTGTGAAGGGATACTCGCAGGACACGCGGACGGCTTCTGCGGCATCAAGAAATTCTCAAAATCCTGCCGTTCAAGAAAATTTCCCTGGACCCGCACGAACCACCTCACGAGGTCCATCCCCCCTCCCTCCCATTGATACACACCTACCCACCTCTCGGCCCGAGTCATTAGGCTACTCCGCCGGTGCTCGGCAGTCTGGTGGAACGCATTACGTTTCCGGCGGAATGTCGACTGCCACGACCTCTTATTCCTCATGGGGTGCACCCACCTCCGCCTCAGTCCCCTTAGCAGGTCAACCCCCCTACGTGAAGATCAAGATTTACGACCGAGCGACAGACGACCTCATCGCTATCCGAGTCCATCCAAATGTGTCTCACACCGAGCTGTTGGAGAAGGTTCGGGCGAGATTGGGACCGGAAGTGAGCCTGTTGAGGTATAGAGCATCGATGGCGGGTGGTGCGAACGGTGCTTTGGGGTATCGGGAGATTAGGGATGATAGGGAGTTGAAAGATTGGTTGAGGACGGAGGATCAGAAGTTGGTCTTGTATGCGGAACAGGGATGATCTGAGCGATCAAAATGCATTGCAGTGTTGGTACTCGGCAAGCCGGTTTGTGATTCAGCCTGATTGAGCTTTCTACGTTGTGCCATGCTGAGAGGGGCGGACGATGAGGGTATACGTGCGGTGGGAACAGAGGCCGAGGAGCCCTCCTGATGCGATCACGCCGTCACCATCCTCTCCACCTCCGCGCTCTCCCCCTCGCTAGGCGTACTCTCCACATCCTCAACCCACCCGTCCCTCCTACACCTCTGACAGCTCACCCACAACCTCCCATCTCCCTCCGCCCTAATAAGTCTCCGCCCCGAACTCCGCTCAGCAGTCTCGAGACACGCGCGATGCCATCGATGCTCGCACGAGTTGATCACAAACTGCCCATGCTCTCCCCCTTGCTCGTGGATGGAGAGTTGTAATGGCGAATGGATGCTCAACATCTCCTTGCCCTCTGGAGAGACGTCGTCGTCCTGCATGTCGATATCGCCATCAGGGTCGGTCGAAGGCGCGATCAGGCATTCCGTCCCGTCACATCGCCATCCCAGAGCCTTCTCGCGCTGCTCAGTCCAGCTCTCGAGGGACTGGGGGACGAATGGCGCCGACTTTGGAGTCGAGGCCGTGGTCTCGCCAGGCGGTGGCGGTCGAGGAGCGGTCATGAAGAATTGGAAGTCTGGCGATGCGTTGCCGCCGATCGGCTGAGGAGGAGGAGCATGATGATGCTCGGGAGGCGGACGTGCAAGGTGATGGACGACATGATGGTGATGGTGATGATGCTGGTGAGGGTTCGGCGGTGCATTGGGACCGCGGAAGATGGCGATATGTGGTCTTCGCTCGGGATGCGGTCGTGGGACCATCGCTGACGTAGGTGCTAGATTGGGCGCCTGAGTCGCGTGAACCGGCGTCGATGCAGATGGTGCACTGGCTGTGCGGTTCATTGGCATGGGCGAGGTATGCAGTGGTACGTTGAACAGCATATTCGGTATCCTCGGGGGTGTCAACTGGGGAGCCGTAGAAGATGATGCTTGATCTCCAGCTACATTGGGATTTGGTTCTGGCTGTGGCGACGGTACTGATGAGCGCTGTCCTTCCGGAGGTGCGGGATATTCCGGCATCGGGATCGGCATGCGCCAGATGAAGGGGGACGGCGTCTGCAGTGGTTGAGGTGGTGCTGCGGATGGCGGTAGAGCTGCACGAACTTCGCCCGGACTCGGCGCAGGGTTTTCTGGTCCCCGAGCGTATGGATGAAACGAGGTTGACGGTGTCCCAGCCGAGGTGGGCCGAGCTGGACTCGGGGGAGTCTCGGATGCGGTATGAAGTGTATGAAGCGGGTCGAGATCGAGTCGACATGCAGGACTGCAATTTGCATCAGATTTCTACACATGGTCTTGGCAAGGCAGAATTCACCAAGTATGCCGGGTGGTCAACCACGGTTCCAAACAAGCGCTATGATACAGATGATTGCACGGCAGCGCCTTCACTCCGGTCTCCTTGCTCTCCGCATCCTCAACGCCCTCGAGGCAGATCCCGCACTTCCACCCGTGCTCTAAGTCGTCGTCCCCCCTGCGAGGTCCCTCAGCGGAGATGATCCGGTCGATCCTCTTCATCAAGTTTTTGCCGACGGCAGGAAGTGAACGGATGAGCTCGGCGGCCTTCACCGGGTCCGGTTGGGGTTCGGAAGGCATGGGAACAGGCATGAAGAACGAGAACATGGGTGGAGGTTGGCCAAAGGTCATCCAGGGTGGAACTGGTGCTCCGATCATGGGCGGATGTGGCTGGTTGCCGGGCGGCTGAGGGGCGAGGTGTGGGGGAGGGATTGGGAAGAATCCGGGATGTGTAGCACCATCGGGTGTGACGAAGAAGAACGGAGGCATGCGGGGTGCTTGAGGCCGGTGTGGTGGTGGGGCTTGACCGGATCCGTCGGTAGTGCTCGATGGTGGGACTGGCCCCTCAGGAGCAGTCTGCCCGGCTTCAGTATGAGGTGGTGGACCGTTTGGCGAAGGGGCTCCCTCCTCCCGGACCTCCACCGTCCACATGATCCCGGGTCTCTCTTGCTCCGTACCCGGTGGCCCTGCTGGCGCAGCCGAGCTGGGACCGCCATTGTTCAACGGCCTGAATGGCATGAAGAAAGTCATGGACTGTACTGGTGGTGGTCGAGAAGGCCCAGCTGCAGGTGGTGACTCTGTTGAACCGGAGGGTGCTGGTGGCGAACGTGGTGGTGTGGACATGCTGACAAGGTATTGTAAGGCGGACGGCCAGTCTCGATATGATGATGCTTGGGAAAGTAAGAAACGTATGATGTATAGGTATTACAGAGATTTAATGACTAACCAGATGATAAAAGGTAACGGAACAACAAATGACAAAGGATGGGTTGGAGAGAATGCCAGAACACGTCCACACCACCCCTAAACAGACTCCCCCTGAAGGACAAAGCTTGAAACACGTGGCCCGCTCAATCAGATCTGGACGCTTTGATCGGAATCAGCAAAGCCTGCAGCTTTTGGTCGCTCCTGATGAAAACGGAACCACTTCCTCTAGAATGCGATAACCTAAACACAGGGTTCTGCACCTTCAGTGTGAACACTGTGGACCGGTGTGATTGCTGAGAGCGGTCTGCCTCAAGAATGGCGTTCCCACCATTGCGCCGCTACTTCCGACAACCACTCCTCCTCCTCGTAGCGATCCGTACCGTCCAGATCCTCGCCGCCGGCCACCTCTTCATCACCACCATCGCTGAGTCCCGTAAATGTACCGGCTTCTCCATGCTCCCCACGCTCTCCCACGAAGGCGATGTGGTCCTCATTTCCCCCATTTCATACTGGGGATGGAAGCGCCGACGGGGACCGAAACGTGGCGATCTGGTCTTCGCGTCGAGCCCGAGAGATCCACAGGATACCGTATGTAAGCGCGTGATTGGCATCGAAGGGGATGTGTTGGAGGTGGAGCCGCGGATAGGAGGGGGAAGGAAATGGATGATCGAAGGCAGTGAAGGAGAGGTGGGTGGACGAGAGCTGGATACGACGGCGGAGCATCATAGAGGGGAAGGAGAATGGGTGCGGGTGCCAAAGGGTCATATTTGGCTGGCTGGGGATAATCTGAGCAACTCGACGGATTCGAGGACGTACGGCCCGATGCCGCTGGCGATGGTCAAGGGAAAGGTCTTGGCACGGGTAGGTTCATCGGGTTTCATAGTGAGCAGTAGGCTAATGGCATACAGCTCTGGCCCAGCTTCAAGTGGTTCTCTGATCCCATACGGCCCTTTGGTCCCGACATCTCCGCTTGAGATCGCCGGGACAAGATGCACCTCACTAGTCACACCTCACTCGACCCGATCGAGCAGCCCATCAAGCATGGCCGCAACCGCATGATCGCTTACGAGGGACTTTCTTATCTGTCAATTCTCTTTCGTACTTCCTCGAGTCTGCCAATATCGGAGAAGCTGGGCACGATCCAGTTTATCCACAAGCGGAACTCGCTGAAGAGGCTGCCTCGGGATGGCGGGCGTCGAACCATCCGGACGTCTAGGTAGGCCAATGTTTGGAAGAGACGGTAAGAGCCCGAGCTATGCATATTGGATCGCTACACTTTGACCTTATATGGGAGCTAGGTCAAGGCAAGTCTTGTTGGATGTGTGGTACAGGTCGGATCTCGGAAAACTCTTCGTTTGCCACCCAAAAAGTTGCAATTCAAAAAAGTCAAACCCGGATTCTGGCTCTTCATCTAACCTCTATACTCTCGCAAAAAGGAGTTCCAATTGCGGGCCATGTCGAGCTCAGCTTTCCCTTCCCTCTCACATACATTTCGTGCTTTCCCGCTACCGACCATAGCCGAAGACACCCTTCACTACAACCTTTACCTCACCTCCAGCAGCACTTATTCAGTAGCCCTCGCCCTCCTCATCACACAATATGTGGAGTCACTCCTCCTCCGCCCTTGGCTGTGGAACAAGGATGGCTGGGAGCTCAAAGCTGCGGATGGGAGGGCCGGGCCGAGCAAGCTCGAGGGGAGGATGAGGGTTGGCGATGCGGTGGATGATGAGTGGTTGGTGGTTTGGCTGTTACGGGAGATCAGCAGGAAATGGCCAGAGCTCGTCATCAGGTAAGACATTCGCTTCTCCACACAGCCTGGGAGCTGACATGGGCTAGCATACGAGATAATGATGGAGAGTTTCTGCTCATTGAAGCTGCGAATGAGCTGCCTTCATGGATATCGCCCGAGAACGCTGAGAACCGGGTACGGATCCAAGCACTTCTGCGTGCCTGCCCAGCTCATCGTGACTCAGCTGTGGTTACAAGACGCCCACCTCCACCTCATCCCCCTCTCCATTCGTTCCTCTGCATCGACCATGCCCCGACAAATGCCAGATGACGAGGAAGGAGGGCGTCAATACGACCCTGAGGCATGGATCAGCGAGGAGGATGCGGTCCGCGCCGTTAGAACAGGGAAGTACAAGGCGGATGAGAAGATGGAGCAGGCGGTCTGGGAGCGGATAGCATGGTATGTCTGGTCTCCTAGTCTCGCCTTGTGTATAGGCTGATATTTCGTTAGCTATCCGGATGCATTGAAGACACATCGACATTGGACGAAGGCATACCTTCCGGAGCGGATAGCTAGAGCACTGAGCGTATCGCCGGAGCTCGTCCAGCGAGCTGTGGAGGGATTCTATGTCCGGGACCCTTCTCAATTACGAGTTCGGTGGTTTCGGCTCCACTCAGATCATGCTAACTCTGGCTCCCTCAGGCGGCATCCCGTATGACCCACTTCCCACCCTCTCCTTCCGTCCTCACATCCGTCCTTATGACTCGGGCAGCCTACGCCCAACTGCAGGGCCAGGTCTTCCAACCTCCTCGCGTCTTTGGACCAGAATGGAGTGTCCGGCAGGGCGCTGAGTTGGACGATGAGCGAAGATGGAGGGATCTGGGTGTGAAGATCGCGACGGGATTCGACATTATGTATCGGGAAGGTGGGAAGAAGGGTCGCATCGGTGAGGTTAGTCCGATCGGATTGGATCCATCGTGCTGAGCTGACTCAGTATCATTAGGTCGACGCAAGTGCGGATACCTTCAAATCTGATCCGGCATATCGAAACTATATCGCGAATCTCAAGTCTGCTGGGTTCTTCGGGGATGAGCTGGAGGGAAGCGCTTCATGGAAGATGAAGGAGGTTGGCGCAGCGAAGGGATGGAAAGCTGTCCGGTCAGCAGAGTGAGTCGAGAACACATCATAACAGACCATCATGACCGTGCTGTCCGCAGCACCACCTCGCAGCGACCTTCATTTGCGTTTCAGGTCGATGTAGCCGTCGAGTCCGCCTCGGCCTCTCCTTTTTCGGCTGGGCAAGCCTCATCCTCCTCGCTGGAGGACTGCGTTTCATGGCTGGAGGTCTCGCCAGACGAGCTGGACGGCATGATGGCGCGCACGTCTGGCCGGAACGGACCGCCTGCTAATGGCACATCTGAGGAGAAGCAGCCAGCCGAGCTCGGTCACGAGCAGGGGGAGGCTCTGCAGGATCTAGCGAAAAAAGTGGAGCAGTTTGTTGGGGGTCAGGGCGATGTCGAAGGTGCTCGCTTCGAGGAGTAGGTTCATACCGTGCAAGATCGTTCGATGCTGATGCCGCATTTGAGTGAATTGTCAGATGATGGGATGGACGACGACGGGTCCTCTGGAGAGGAAGAAGGAGGAGCACCCGCTCAGTCTGGACTGTCAAAAGCCGAACAGGATGAGCGCATGCGGAACCTTGTACCTGCCCTTCCGGACCGGGAATGGGGACGAAAGCCAGGTGACGAGTCGGCCGCGACCAGGATCGATAAGCGGACCGGACCATCACGACCGAAAATTACAAAGCCGGCCTCAGCTGACAGTGTAGCAATGAGCATGCGACCGCCCATCTTTGCCAAGCAGTCCTTCGACGGGGTGGTTTCGGACTCGGACGAGGACTCAGAAGACGAGATACTGCCACCACCCGGCACGCTTGGCCGCAAGATCGCCGAGATGAAGTGGTTGGAGCGTGCACCGAAGATCGAGGAGATCGACGACACACCCGATCAGAAGCCGAAGTTTGGCTTGGGAGATGATATCGATGAGCAGATGCGTCGGCGAGTCTGGGGTGAGGATGACGAGCGAGAAAAGGATGGGATGATGGACATTGACCCGGACATGGGCGAAGAGGAGGAGGAGTTCTTGAAATTCTCGAGGGACGCATTGGGTATCAGCGATGATGTGTGGGAAGGGATTCTGAGTAGCCGGCTGGAACGAGGGGGTGAGTCATCCAGTCATAGGCATTCCATGACGACTCTAGCTGATTCTCGATCAAGCTTTCGTACCAAAGCCGGTTCCAAAGTCGCTCGAGGACGCCAAGGTCGAGACTGCCCCCACCAAATCCACTAGAGGCATAGCGAATCCCGCCACAGCTGCCAGATTTCCGGAAGTAGAACCAGCGGAGTCCCCAGAAGCCGGCGGAGTCAATATGGACCTCGACTCCTTCGAAAAGGTCATGGCCGCAATGGATACCGAGCTTGCAAAGACGACCGGCAAGACTCCTTGCGCACCTCCTGCGCCGCCAGTCAATGGGAAACCCACGTCAAATCCTTTACCTAAGCTACCTACCGAAGCGGATCTCGATGACATGGACGAGGATGATCTCACTGCAATGGACCGGGAACTTCGGGCTGCCCTCAAGGGCGCGGGTATAGATGAAGATGACGAAGACATGGGCGAGCTGGACGTGGATGAGGCGAAGGTGCTGGAAGGGGAGGATAGGAGAGAATATTCGATGATGCGGGATTTCTTGGAGAGCTATCGGAGTCAGGCGGGAGGGAGTGGGGTGGTGGGGAATTTGTTTGGGAGGTTGGGCAAGGAGGAGTGAGATGAGTCTGATGCATCGTCCGTGGAGCCATGCGGAACGGCCTTATTTGTAACCGATAGCGGGTCGGTCTCCAACTGTAGCAGAGGAAATTGCGGCACTCACCGCACAAAGCCGAGAGATTTATCACTTCGATTTCCGTTGTCCGACAGAGTCGGGTGTCCAGGCCGAGCTCTTACCACTCTTATCGCCCATACGAGTGGCCAATAATCGTCATGTCTACACCTCGTATAGCACTAGTCACAGGCGCGTCCTCAGGTATCGGCCGAGCAGCCGCCATAGCTCTCAACGCAGCAGGATGGACCGTCATCCTCTCCGCGCGAAGAAAGGAGATCCTGGAGGAGACGGTCGGGCTGATGGAAGAGGGCGGACGAGCACGGACGAGCATTGTCGTCGGGGATCTTGGGAGACCAGAGGACGTGAAGACCCTGTTTGAAGTGATCCGAAATGACTTCAGTGAGTCAATGAAGAGCGAAGTGAGACTGAATTTGACTAGGTCGGCTGGATTTGCTCTTCAATGTGCGCAAATTGCCCTCGGATCCTATGGCGTTCAAGCTGATAGTTTTGGGCTAGAATGCAGGTATTGGTTCCCCGAAGGTCTCGATGGAGGAGATCGACCTCGAAACTTTCCAGTCCGTTATGAACGTCAACGTCACAGCGTCATTCCAGTGCGCGCAGGAGGCGATCCGGATCATGAAGGCGCAAACACCACAAGGCGGACGGTCTGTCCCCCTTGCCACTACATTCGACCCTTCGCTCATGCAGGACAGCATCATCAACAACGGCTCGATATCCGCCTATGTGCCCCGAGCATTATCTACTGTGTACACCATGTCGAAGCATGCGATACTCGGCATGACGAAATGCATAGCACTGGACTATAGGGAGTACAGTATCGCCTGCTCTCAAATCGACATCGGTACGCTCTTCCTGTCACAGCTACCATCTGGAATGTGTCGCTGAGAGGCATCAAGGAAACGCCGATACCAAACCCCATCAAAGCGCTCCGACGCTCCAAGCAGACGGGGCCATGCGGATGGAGCCGTGTGCTCAAGTCTCTCGACATCTGTATCAAGCTGATGTAGAATATAGGAAATACGATGTCTCCTATGCGGGAGCGGCTGTGGTATACATGGCTAGCCTGCCTTTGGATATCAACGTGTATAATCAGGTTCGTCGGAGTTTGGATCCAAAGGGGTCAGCTAATGAGGAGTTCCAGACGCTGGTCGCTACAAATATGCCTTTTGTCGGTCGAGGATAGAGCGTGATTGCATGCGCTGTATCGTTGAGCCCCGCGTCGTATGGATGCGTCTCCCAAGCGAAGCATGCCTAGAGACCTTATCGCTTGTTGCCGGTTGTATCGCGTGGACACCAGCCACAATAAGCGATACGGACATGTCCGGATCGAGAAGTTGTTGAAGTTTGAACCACCTTTAGGTAGGTGTAGTTGAGACGTTGCAGAAGTATGATGCATAGGAGCTAGTTGAATGTCCGAGAAGATGGGGGAAGCTACCAACTAGGCCTGTCAACTAGCTAGATAAGCGGTGAATTTCACACGCCTTGCAACAGAAGTGGAGGGTCCACGTTTCCTGTTCCTGATTCTATAATTGAAGAACATCTCTTAGCTGAGATTCGCAGAAGTCATACTAACAGCACAGAGTGAAGCCGTCGCCATGCGCTTCTCACTCTTCGCTCTGCTCCCTCTCATCTCAGCTCTTCAGCTACCCCACCTCCCGACCCCGCAATCAGCGCTCCGAGCCGCCGATGCCATCCTTCACAGCTCATCGGATCTCAGCCCCGCGAGTGATCTGAACCTCGCCTCGATCCCCGTAGACGACCACGTCCTGATCACCAGTGCTCGCCACCCTGTGCGTCTCACCCTCTCAGTCCCATTCGGTCGCAGCCGCTGACCTCCATCCAGAACCACAAGATCCGAATCAAGTCGACGGAAGGGTGGTGTGATCCCGATGTCAGGAGCTTCTCCGGCTACCTCGATGTTGGGTACGGCAAGGAGCTATTCTTCTACTTCTTCGAGTCGAGGAGTAAGCCTGCCGAGGACCCGGTGGTCATGTGGATCAACGGTACGTCTGGCTAGCTCTATCGGGATGGGAGCTGACGCGTCGCAGGTGGACCGGGATGCAGTTCGGCGCTCGGACTCTTCATGGAGCTCGGTATGTCCTCTCCACCGGGGGTGAGCCCGCGAGCTGATGTATGAAAATAGGCCCATGCTCCATCAAGGACGACCCGAAGAGCGTCAACGATACCAAATACAACCCTTACGCCTGGAACGAGCATGTGGGTCTTCTTTTCTGCTCTCATAACCTATGTTGACCAGTGCAGGCAAACATCTTCTTCCTTGACGAGCCCATTGGCGTTGGATTCAGCCATGCTGACAATGGCCAGGCAAGTTTCCCATCGATCCTATGGGTTTTCGCACTGATGACGAGCATAGACAGTCGCGAGGACAGAGGCGGCTGCACTGGATGTCCAGGCCTTTGTCTCTATCGTGTGTTTTCTTACCACGTCACCAGCTGGAACTGAAATCGCTGTGCAGTTCTTTGAGACTTTCAAGGAGTTTGAAGGTCGCGCTTTCCACATGGCCGGCGAGTCCTACGGCGTGAGTGACATTTAGATTTCAAGTGCTGTGGCTCACGGCTTTGAATGTATAGGGCCGGTATCTCCCTGTCTTCGCCTCGGCTGTGCATGATGGCAACAAGGCGCTGGTCGCTGCCGGCAAGACGCCCATTAACCTGCAGAGCGTGATGATCGGGAACGGTGTTACCAGCTTCAGTAGATCTCCTCTCAAGTCTGCTCACCTCCGGCCATGCTGACTGTATGACCTCAGTTGCGACAGCCTTGTCATACTATCCCTACGTGGGTTCAGCCTCAGTCTAGAACTGGCCCCGTTTGTTCACTAGCTAAAAAGAGCGCAGCAATGTACCATTCAGGGCGGACTGAATCGGACTGTGCAGTCCATCAACAACTGCGTTGGCATGGCAGAAGCGGTGAGCCATCATGATGTGTCCTGGGGTGTCGGGCTGAATCGGACAGGTGCCGAAATGCGAGAAGTTCTACCGCAAGGGCTGCCTCGAGACCAACGACCCCACGGCTTGCGCCATGGCTGTGGACTATTGCCAACAGGCGATCGACGGGCCATTCTTTGCGGCTGGCGTCAACCCGTGAGTGACAGCTTCCAAAACAACCGAGCTCGCCGCTGATCTTGACTGGAGGTACGACGTGAGCAAGCCATGTACAACCGAGCAGCTGGAAGACTCGCTTTGCTACGATGCAACGTGGGTCTCCGCCTTTATGACGCAACATAACTGAGATGGCGTATACAGGAAGAAGATCAAGACTTATCTGAACCTCGAGGACACTCGCACACTCCTCGGTGTGAGGCACAAGATGACCGATTGGTCTTCGTGCGACAAGGCCGTTGGCAGTCGATTTAACGCAGCCATGGACACGACCGCTCCGACTTGGCTCTATGTTTCGAACTTGCTCGAGCGGGGTGTCCGGGTGCTCAATTACGCCGGGACTTACGACTTCATCTGTGAGCGTTCAACTTCGAGATGATCTCCAGCATGAACTGACGTATGGCTAGGCAATCATATCGGGAACGAGATGTGGATGGAAGCTCTCGAGTGGACTGGCAAGAAGGGCTTCAATGAAGCGCAGTTCGCAACATGGAAGGTCGACGGCGAAGTCGCTGGGTCGTATAAGACTTCTGGCAATATGACGGTATGTTGACCGGATTGACCGGGTTGGAGCGGGCGGAATCCGGGCTGACAGTACATACATAGCTCATGAAGGTGCTGGCCGCCGGCCACATGGTGCCGCTTGACAAGCCGAAGGAGGCGCTTGTCATGCTGAACGGATGGCTCGGGGCGGGATCTCTCAACTTGTAGACAAGTTCTCAGTCGAGGTGGCGGTCCAAACAACAGCAGAGATGTATGGAAAGAATTTGTCTGTCAACAGACCGTCAAAGTCCTCAGTCATTATCAGCCATCTTTGATCGTCTGACACGACAGAATCATGGTTGTCACCACGACATCCAGGGTCGAAGGTCAAGATTTCAGGACGCTATCCCAGGTCATTCAGGCAAGAATCTTGGGTTACCAATCGGGAGGACTCGTCAGTAGGGAGTTGGAATTCCGGTATGAATGACCTTTCTGCATGTGAGCGTCTGATGACCCAAGGGCCTGCAAGCATGATTCGAACCAAGGTTTCATCGACAGAGAGCTGAGAGAAGGAGACAATGACCAATCAAGTGGGGTTTGCGATCCGAGCCGCCTCAGATCTAAACAAGACGTGCGTTATCCACGATCTCTATATTTCTTTGGTCAACTCTCCAAGGCGCCACGCGCCGCTCGCGAAATTCCAGCTATCAGCTACCGCCTCACCTCCGTAGATCCTCATCTCCTTCTCGTAAGCCTCGGTCACTCCCTCCTTGTACCCGCCGGCCTCACTAATCAGCCTTCCCAGCAGTGCCGAATCCCTCATGGCAGTGTTCGCGCCGTTGCCGCCGGCTGGGGTCATCGAGTGCACTGCGTCGCCGATCACGGTGACTCGTGGCTCGTTGGGCCAGTCTGGTACGCCTCCGGGGGACGAGCAGGTGATCTTCCAGAATGCCGCTTCGTTCTCGATCATTTCCGTGAAGAGAGGCTTGAAGCGGGGGTGCCAATTCGCGGTGAGAGATTGGGCTACTTCGGCAGCTTGTTTGCCGACGATGGCGTAATCGTCGTTTGGAGCAATGACGACTCCGGGTTCACCGACCATCGTCCAGCCGAATTGGACGTTGGGATCGTCCTTGTCGGCGGACCGGACGTTGGTGATGATGGTGACGGAACCGCGTGGGTTGGAATCATCCCTCAATCGGAAGACACCCTCGCCACCTAGACCCTTGAACGCGGTGGTCGGGGCTTGACCGTGTATCCCTCGAGCGCCGGTATCGAACACCTTCAACTTGCAACCCGATAACTGCTTTGCCACTCCGGACCGAATACCTTCTCCACCGATCAACATCGACCCCTCGACCGACTTGGTCCCGTCTGAAAAGATCGCCCGGACACCTCCATCGGTCAACTCGTATCCATCGACCCTCTTGGACCACCGGATATGTTCCACTGAGCCTTCCAAGAACAGATTCCTCATATCCCCACGCGCGATGCCCAAAATCATCCCGCGGCGAGAAGTAAGCGTCTCGCCGGTCTTCCGATCCGTCTCCTCGCCCGTGACACCATCAAATGCGATCATACCACTACCCGCGGTCTTGCCGCACGTATCGTAAAACTTCTGCCAAGCCTCTGGATCGAGTACTGATTCGACGGCGTCAAGCCCTTGGTCCGAAAGGCGGAGGCGATAACCCTGGCCACGACCGCCCATCGAGGCGTCGCGCTCGAAGATCAGAAAGGGGATGTTGTTACGGAGGAGAGATCGGGCGAGGAGGAGGGAGGCGAGTCCGGCACCGGAGATCAGGATGGGTTTCCGAGTCATCGTGGACAAGGGGGGTTTGAGAGGCTCGAGGGGATAAGTTAGTCGAATGGTGGGAGTTGACCCTTTGGATGCTCAACGTCGACAGGCGGTGATGCGGTGATGCTTGGAGTCCCTTGAAGAGATACTGCTGTGCGAGAGCGTAAGCGCCAAAGCTGCCATATGAAATCTACGCTTCGGAGCTGATGGTAAGGAGAGTTGCTCGAAGATGCCCGGCCATGAAGGGGATCCCTAAGCGCTACTTTGACACGTGACAGGAAAGGTACGGGCCGAGATGACGTGTTATCGATCGCTCAAGGCACTCCGCTGATAAGGATAAGCGACGTCCATGACTGGCGTCGAGGTATTCTCGTTTCGTGGTCGAACCGCGTTCATCTCTCACACATAACTCTAGAAGCTTGCACAGCTCTTGTACTCCTCGTCTGGAGGGGCTTACCGGGCCAGGATGCCGGACGAGATCCACAACCTCTACGAGACCATCCTCATCCTCGACTTTGGCTCACAAGTACGCCTTTCTTCGAGGAGTTATGAGCACGAAATGTGAGGCTGAAGCGAATTGCAGTACTCCCACCTGATCACGCGGCGATGTCGGGAACTCTACGTGCGCTCGAACTCGATTCTCTTCGTCCGGCGTACTCTTGTCCCGCCGAGGCTGATAGGGCTGAGCTCGTAGGTGTACTGCGAGATGCTCCCTTGCACCCAGAAGATTTCCGACCTGAAATGGAAGCCGAAAGGTGCATACGGTCACCTCAGCATTCTCTGGCTTGCTTACATCCGCGGGACAGGGATCATACTCTCCGGTTCCCCTTATTCCGTCTACGCCTCTGACGCACCCCACGTCGACCCAGCCGTTTTCGACTGCGGCGTCCCCGTCCTCGGTATCTGCTACGGTCTGCAAGAGATCGCACGAACATATGGAGGGAACGTCGAGGCCCATACGCATAGGGAGTATGGGTATGCGAGGATCAAGGTGGAGAAGACCGGGAAGGGGGATGCCGATAGACTGTTTGAGGGGATTCAGATGGAGGAGGATGGAGCCCTGCAGGTGAGTTTGGACTTGAGCTTGAAGGGCGAAGCTGATATTGGATAGGTGTGGATGTCGCATGGAGATCAATTGACTTCGCTACCACCTCATTTCGTCACCATCGCTTCGACACCCACATCACCATACACTGCTATCGCACATGAGTCGAAACCCGTCTTTGGGGTGCAGTTCCACCCTGAGGTATCACATAGTCCGAAGGGGAAGGAGGTGATTGGGGCTTTCGTGAAGATTGTCTGTGGGATCATGGGAGGATGGAGCATGGTTCGTCTAGAGACGACGTGAGGAGTTGATTGCTGATGGAGCGCAGGATTCGTTCGTTCCGAAAGAGATCGCTCGGATACGAGAAATCTGTGGGCCGAAGGGACAGGTTATCGGTGCCGTCAGCGGAGGGGTGGACTCATCAGTCGCGGCCAAGCTTATGCATGAGGCCATCGGCGATCGGTATGTCGCAGAGCTGCATATAGGATCAACCCCGCTAATACCTTCCTTCAGGTTTCATGCGATCATGGTCGACAATGGCGTTTTACGGAAAGACGAGGGTTTGAAAGTCCATCACATGCTCACCGAGAACCTCGGCGTCAATCTCACCGTGGTCGACGCCTCCGAACTATTCCTCTCCCGATTAACTGGCGTCGAAGATCCCGAGCGAAAACGAAAAATCATCGGCAACACCTTCATCGAGGTGTTCGAGGCGGAGGCTTTGAAGCTGGAAGCGGCCGCGGAGAAAGAAGAGGAGGAGAAAGGTGGAGAAGCCAAGGGGAAGATCGAATGGTTGTTGCAAGGTACACTGTATCCCGACGTCATTGAAAGTATTAGCTTCAAGGGACCGAGCGCGACGATCAAGACGCACCATAATGTTGGAGGGCTGTTGGAGGATATGAAGCTGAAGCTTATTGAACCACTGCGGGAATTGTTCAAGGGTAGGCCTGAAAAGCAAGCAGGGAGAAATGATCTGACTTAGGCTAGATGAGGTTCGAGCCTTAGGACGATTACTAGACATTCCCGCTCATCTCGTCGGGCGACATCCCTTTCCCGGACCCGGACTCGCTATCCGAATACTAGGCGAGGTCACGCGGGAACAGATTGCCATCCTCCAACACGCAGACGACATCTACATTGAGGAGATACGGGCCGCGGGACTGTATGACCAGATCAGCCAGGCGTTTGTGGCGTTATTACCGGTGAAGGCGGTAGGCGTGGCGGGAGATGCGCGGACATATGATCAGGTGCGTCGCTGAAACGAAGCTCGGGGTGGGAGCTGATGGTCGATAGGTCGTGGCGCTCAGAGCGGTGCAGACGGAGGACTTCATGACGGCGGACTGGCGAGTGTACTATCCATGCGATCTTGGCTAATTCCGGTACAGGTTTGTTTTCCCGCCAGCAGTCTTAAAGAAGATCTCGTCTCGGATAACGAACGAGGTGAGCCGTCCAAAAGCGGCAATGATGAGAAATTTGATCCGGTCGTCAGGTGAAGGGTGTGAACAGAGTGGTATACGACGTCACATCAAAACCGCCAGGAACGTGAGTGGTCCGTGCCGTACAACCGCTGATCAATGGGCAGTGTGGAATGGTTGTAGAGAATGCAAGTAATGTACAAGGGCAGTTCACGCTACAAAAGCCAACGGCTCACATCAGCCAATCGTACTGGGACATTTCTTACTGATACGCTCTTGCTTTTCTCACGTTTCCCGAACCCTCTTGCTTCTTCACCCTCAACACTCGCTGGACATCAGGATTCCACCGTTCGGAAATTCCATGTCACCCGCTTCTCAGACCGCCAATCAGCCTTCTTCAGATCCTGATGCCGACGTCGTCCTCGTCAATACCGATGGTCATAAGCATCGGGTCCATTCGCTCTTCCTGATGTCTGCGAGGTCGGTTCACCTGCTTCGCTTCCTTAGATTGCTTGGCTGACCTGGCGTCAAATCACCTTGTTTCCTCCAGCTCGCACCTCAAACCAACCCAGTCCGCCAACAAGGAGTCTCATAACGAAATTCCGGTTGACGCCACCGAATCCGACCTCATCGTCCTTCTCAACCTCATCCACAAACGCGACGTCCCACTCAGCGAAGACTGGGCTCAGTGCGACTTTGTCTTGAAGCTCTGTGATCTGTATGCCTGCGATCTGGTGGTCGAACGGTCGTCAGCCGCCTTGACCGAGCCGTCGAGCAAGCTCCATGGCGCATCTTCTGCATCGCGTCACAGCTCGATGACCTCGATCTCGCGAGCGCGCCTCTCAAAGTGATGCAGGCGGACGAGATATTCCAGAAAGCCCCTCGGTCAAACGTCTCTCTGCACTCTCCCGTACCTCATAGGCCTCTTCAACCGCATGGCGGAATCACTGTCGACCGTAAGAGGTGGGAATACATAGCTACGGCGTTTAGTCCTGTCAGGACCTAGCCCAGGGAGCGAGTGAGTCATGCTCTGTCACTCGTGACGACGATACCTCAACCAGCCCGCTAAAGGCTAAGCCACAGTTCCAGCAAGATCGCAGTGAACGAGGGCTGCGCGCCGGAACTTCTAGATTGATTCGGAGCGAAAACTCGATACTTATCGAGGTATGCATGCTGCGAGGGATGGTGATCGCAACAGGCATTTTTGTGTCATGAGCGAGAGCCCTGATGGAATTTCAGCAGTCCGGTCCCATCAAGGGCTGGGTGCATCCGTAATTGATCTGCGCTTTTGTCTTTCCGTCGTATTTCTTATCAACCTTATTTCAACCTCATACTCCTGCATCCTACATTGCGCAGTCGTTCGCCAGATCGCTTGCGACTCCTCAAGCATGTCCGAACCAAGCAAGAAAATTGCCGAGGCTTACTCCGACCCGACAACCGACATCGTTCTTGTCAGCAACAATGGTACAGAGTTCAGGGTACATTCGTTCTACCTCAAGGCTATGGGGTCAGGATCAACTTCCGCCTTCTTAGACCCTTGGCGAGTAGCGATAGCTCCTTGTTCCGCGACATGGTACTAAACCCCCATATCTCCACTGCGGCCAAACGCGAAAAGGATTAGCCAGCAATTCCAATCGACGCGAACGCCTCGGATGTCAGTCTGTTCCTCGACCTCATGTACACGCGCGATGTTGAGGGCGCGAAAGATGGGAAGCAGTATGAACGCGTCCTCAAGCTTTGCGATCAGCCCGGCTGCGACCTCCTTGTCGAACGGATTGCCAGCGCCTCTTCGACGTCGTGTCGGAGGCTCCGTGCCCAATTTTCTACGTGACAGCGCACCTCGTTGATGTCCCCTTGGCGAAGGCGGCATTGCAAAGTGAGAAGACTATCCGGCGACCGGGTTACATCTCGCTCGAGCTAGCCTTCCAATGCAGCCTGCCATACCTCGTCGGCTTCGTCAAAATCGCCTCCAAGTATCTTTCGAGCAATCTGCAGGCAAACGAACCCAATTGGAAGTTGTGGGCGCAGGCCTTTGAACCGGTCAGGAGTGAGCATGATTTCGCTCAGCACACGTAGCAATACGTATTCAAATGGCTGAAGTTGGTCTCAGCCTGATGACGAGTGGCTGCCGAGCAAGAGAGGCTGGCGAGATTGTTCATGAGCAGGAGGTGAAGACAGAATACCGGACTGCGCCGGCTGCGATACCGAGCGGAGCCATGCGAGATATGAGCCGCAGCGATTCCCGTCCAGCTGAGCGAACGCGATTGGTGACACGAATCGAGTCAACTTGGCTCCATGAGGGTGGAAAGGGTCGTGCACGCTCGATGCCTACTAACGACTGCATCGTTCTTGGTTGACGCGACTTGGTAGCGCTATGTGTTCATAGCGAAGGTCAGTGCCCTCAGGGTCCCTTTCATCCATCCTTAGCTCTGCTTCCGCTCCTGTTTCATTCATCTCCTTCTTGCCACACCGTCTTCTTCTCGCAAATCCTGTGCTTCGACGACACACAGACACCGATATCCAGCATGACCGAGTGCAGCTCAAAAGACGCGTCGACCATCTCACCTGACTTTAATGACCCCACTGCCGACCTTCGCCTCTCGTCAGCCTACAACGTCATCTTTTGCGTCCATTCCTTCTACTTGAAAGCTGCAAGGCAGGTCCCGTTCGTTCCCTTGCGAGGTCCCCCATATTCATACAAACCGAGGAGTTGACGTGGGCTTAGTGCGGTATTCCGGGACATGCTTACCATCGAGCCACCACCCGTTCATCCGATCGACAAACCGATCGATCTGGACACTAACGCCAACATTCTTGCGATCTTCCTCGAACACCTTGTCGGTAAGGGAACCGGATCCAGGCAGCTCCCAAAATCGCCTTCGATTGTTGTTGAGCTCTGCAACAATTTCGAATGCCGTCTTGTCAAAGGTCTCCTCACCTGCGCCTTCTACCGCCATGTCAGTTTGAACCCTTGGACCGTATTCGCCCCCGCCTCCCACCTCCATGACCCGCGTCTGGCCAAGACCGCGATTTTCATATGGGATCAAAGGAGAGCTGGGCGATGGAGGAAAGGTGGAAATCCTTCCACGCGCTCAGCTAGCCCTGCCCTACCATTGGCTTGACGAATGCCGTCAACGCGAGCCGCACGGTCGATCCGGTCGCCGCCGACTGGGCACCGGTCGCAAGGGTCTTCAAGCCAGTCGACCCAGTCAATAACAAGGGAGCCCCCAAACTGCGACCCATGGCGGCGGGAGTGAGTCACTCTGCGCCTTCGCCGAAGAGGGGTCATGAGGCCGACGCTGATCCCAAGTGGATAAGGATCTCCATCGGCTAGTACCCCTGTGGGCTCCTTGACCATTATTGAATCTACGTGAACGCATGATCTCGAGCGGGAAGATGTACCTGTTCAGCAGAGCGATGCATGGTGAAAACTCAAGTATGGTACCGTCGATGTCACTTTTGTCCGCTCATCGCGTCAAACGAGTAGACGTGTGATGACTGGTCTTCTCCGGTGATGCTGATGTCATCACAAGGAAGAGGCCCGTGCTCTCAGGGTCATTCACGAGCATCCTTCTTTTTCCGCTCTTCTTCACCCGTTCTTTCACTTTTCGCTCTTCACTGACTTCATTCCGTCTGTCCTGCACGTCTGAGTCTTATTTTTGTCGAGAAACAGTGCTAGTCTGATCGAGACCAGCTTACATAATGTCACTGTCCCCTCACTTCAATGACACCACCGCCAATCTCCGCCTCGCCTCGAATGACGGCACCATCTTCGGCGTTCACTCCTACTACCTCCACGCCGCGACAAGTGTTGTTTGACCAACGAGGAATCAAGGGAAGCAGAAAGCTGACATGAGGAAAGTCAGGTGTTCCGCGACATGCTTGCCATTGGCACCACCGATTCTCGCTCGTCCGCCGATAAGAAGTTCGATTGCGTCGCGATCAAGCGCCTTGTTTCCCGGCAGGTCGAATCCGATGCGAAACCAGCTTCGCAGCTTGGGACACGTTCGTCCTCGCCTCCCACCTCGATGACCCGAATCTCGCGAAGGCAGCAATCCGTCGTATGGGGAGGAACGGAGACTGGAAGTTGAACTCCGGCGGATCTCAGACGGCCACCAATGGCTCCGGCTCAACTATCCCTTACTTCCTTGGCTACATGAACGCGATCCAGCAGTATACCTGCAGTGGCATTTATACTGGGAGAAGGTCGCATCGACTTTCGCTCCAGCGGTCACTACGCGGACGCGGAGCGTTTGGTTACTCTTCGATCATCCGAAGCCACGCATCGTAGTCTCTTCATCATTGTCCTCACGCAGTCAATCGGCTGATATTCATCCATGGGTGAAGAGGACCAAACTGGTCTTCGAGTATATCTTCAAATTCTGAGGTCCCAAAGCTGTGCGAGGGTGATCGTGAAGGGAGGCGTTCGTCGTGAGGCTAGTGAGCGCATGGACTGCTGTATGGAGGGATGCACTGGAATCAACGCTCCGGAGATCGACAGCCCACGTCCACCTTGTGAGGCTTACACCAGAGCGGGGGCCCGCCGAGAGAAGATCGCCGCTTCACTTGTCGCTTCTCGATACGGGAAGCCGGCTGATCCGAAATTCTTGATCGCGGGGAGGATCATTTGCAGACCGGAGGTGCTTTTCGTTTCAGGAAGAGATCCGTTTGTCGAGTGGTGTAAGCTCGTAAACAAGGTCACAATCCTGTTTCGTTGGACGTGGTCAGCCTTGTGAGGTGGGTGCACCTAAAGACTGATGAGGCGCTGCATCGAAAACCTGGAACGCATCATGCTCGAACCACCCCATGATCCCCATCGAGAGGTCGTTGTCCAGCGATTCGGGCCAGCTGGGAACGGCTCCATGGCTCCAAGGCATACTCGGGTCACTAAGAATACGATCGATATCTGCTGCCTCCTGACCAGAGAAGGTGCTCACCTTACGATATCCGAGCCTAGGCGCTCACGCCCCTGTCCTGGTGAGTGCTGGCGCGATACCGGCTGTTGTCCCAGCAGGAATCCGATAGTCCTCGCGAAAGTGGGCGTAAAATGGCCCTGATTCGACCGATCCCCCCGTAGCAAGTCCAACGCGATCGAGAAGTACTTGTTCGCGACTGGACTAGGGTTCTCACTGGCCAGAGTCGCCGAAGGAACGGTACCGGGATGCATTGCGAGCGGTCGAGGGAGAAGGCAAAGCGCGGCGTGGGCGAGGATGGTTCCTGCGATACCGGGTGCGAAGCGTAGGCTTGGAATCGGGATGACGGGAGAGGTGAAGTCCCGATAGAAGGTGTCGATGATCTCGACTGCAGAAGAGAGGGCGAGGCGATGGCCCCGAGACAAGAGAGGAGTTGTTTCGCCGGTTGAGTGGGTCTGGAGGGGTAACATGTTGAGGCACAGTCGGACATGATGTGCGAGGACTAGTGTGAAGGCGCCACACCCATTCAGCAGCGGGCTGAGCTCTGAAGCAGGGCTTGTCCATCGGAACGACCAGGTGTCGAGATCGTCATTGATCCCAACGAGTAGGTTTTCAAGAGCTTGTGGGTCCTCGTCATTTGGTCGAGCAATCCAACGGATTAGCCTCCGCATGGATTGCACGAGTTCCGACTGTGCGACCAGCGAGGCGGCGAACGGGGAGTCATGAAGGGAGAGCAACGAGTCATGGCTAGGCCGTGTCGGACGGTCATTGGTCAGTGGACGACCATAACCCAACGTCAAGCTGACTTCAGTCATGTCCCTTCACGACCGACTCACAAGTGATCGTATATGTCAAGAGCTGTGACGCTGAACCACCCCTTACTCAACGGCGGATCATCATGTATCCCAATCCGACGGGATAAGCGTTGTCCATGACCAACAAGCGGCCACGAGCTCGGTCCCGAGGCAGCGTTCCGTCGAAGGTTCCACAATACCACATTGAGCGTAGCGATCACGTCTTCAGCTCGCACTGCCCGACGTATCAGGCTGGCCGCCGCGAAATTGAGGGTGAGATTGGCCAGAAGGTCGGCTGTCCGCCTATCACCCAGGAGATGCGCCTCAAGCGGTAGGGTAGGAAGCATGCCGAGATCGACAGGCGTGTTGACATGTGCGACACATAGCATCGAGGTAAGGAGGAATGGTGATCTTTGGCGGGTGCCTTCGAAGGTCATGTTGGAAAGCGGGATGTAGGGAGCGCAGTACGTCTGATAACTTGATATCAGTACACTACTCTGGCTAGCTGACTCACAAGTCAAAAAGCCATCTCGCAGACGTGAGGGGCATGATCCCGCACTCGACAGGATCCTGCAGCTCGGGAAACGGTTGGGCGCAGCGGGGTACAAGAATATCCTGAACCGGCGGATCTGGCCCAGGCTGATATGTGAAAGTCGAGAACGGTCGACTGACGTGATAGGCACCAATATGGCTTGGTGTCATCTGAGAAAACGAGTTTCGTCGCCTTGGAGTAGTTCGCATCGCCGAGGTAAGTCCATATCGAGGTAATCCATCAGGAGTAGGCGGCCTTGACCCTTCGAACCGCGATATCTCCAGGGTCTTGATAGTGACGGAAGAAGATCCCTTTCGTCGGTTGGGACTCGAGGGGATAGATGTGGAGGGGCCGAAGAGACATTGTAGCTTCATCCGACCACAGCGCTCGCATGGCTGACTGCCGTTGCATCGGATTTTTTGCTTTCGGCAATTGAGACATGCGATCCCGGCCCGACCCCGTGGACGGATCTCGGACATGCTGAGTGGGGTCGATGGTTTAGGCGACCTCGATTGCTCCCAGTACGGGCCGCCAGAGAGTCTTCCATGCGCATAGATCTGACGACTGACGGACTCTGAAACCCGAAGGAACGGTGGGCGGCGGCAAGCCGACCGGCCGGTCCGGCACCGTTAAAATGCTGGCCCGATAATCTTTGTGGCGGACGTCCCGCCACGCCCTCGTCTTTCAGTATTATGCTGCCTGCGGTCTATGACAAGGGCAACTAGTATACAAAGTCCTCGCCCTCATCCCGGGAATCCTGCTCCGACATCCACAAGTTCGCGATCCTACCCACATCAGCAAGGCTGACCTCACTCCACATCCGCATTCTCTCCTGTTGCGCCACATCCACCCACACTTCTTCCCTCGGCACCCGCTCCACGCCTCCTTTTCCGAAATGAACTGCCTTCCCTGCTGCAGCTCCACTCCAAGGCTCATCCCCGGAGATGAAAGACAGCCAGGCGTGGCCGATTGCATTAGACAGTGCGAGATGTGTGATCAGACCCCGCTCGACGAGAAAGTCATTGCAATTGCGAACGAGGTAGATTATGTCTATCCCATGGTGGGCCATACCGTGAGCCGTAGACTCGGTGAAAGGATTCGGAAGGGATATATGGTATCGAGCAGACCCAGGTCAGGACTGGGAGAGGGCGGCGGTCGGGTAGAGATATCGCATGTCCTGAGCGAGACGGCACAGGCTGTCAACGACCATAGGGTCATCGGCGCTGGAATCGGGTGAGAGAGAGTATGCTGCGAGCTTGATTCGTGCCTTGGCGGGGGAGAGTATGCTGGATAACAGAAGACTGACACCGCGCTTTCGGGATCGAGCGATGAAGACGCTCCGCTGCCTGTCAGCCAGGAACCATAACCCCTCACTCACCTCGTCCGCGCCATCTCCGATCATGACAGCTTCGGCCCGAGGCTGTACAGTCTTGAAGTTCCATTGGTCGTCGAAGAATTTTGGCGAGACGAAGATCCCATCGGCGAAGACGCCCCAGGTCCCGACCTTCCCGTCAGCGAGCCCTTCAGCATTTCACGTACCCTTGCTACCTTGTGAGCAAGATACAACAACTCCTCAGGGCTTCTCTCCCTCAATCGGGCAAGCCGCTCGGACGACGAGCCACCATGTCCCTTCGCCACGATCCTCCATATCCAGTCCACCTGGGGCACAATGACCATATATGCCGCGGAGCGAGTGGGCCGCTTTGCACAATTGCGCGTGAAAAGAGGGAGGGATGGGAAGAAAGGTGGGTGTCGGCGGCGATCTGAGCATGGATGGCGTCTGTAAGACTGCAGCGACGAGCCAATGGGGCTGGGTGAGAAGACGAACAACCTCCGCTGCTCTGGCCGGCTATCGACACTCGAGCCGGCTGATGATGAGCTCAGCCCAACTGTATTTGAGCTTACGTCTCCTCCGAAGCCCCGGATATGCTTCTGTATTCCAATCAAGCGCGACTCGCTGGTCATTTAGGCCGAAATTCCCTCTCCAGGATCCTTTAGCATCTTCCGCGTCCAGGTCCTATTTCCACATCAGCCCTCAATTCCCATAGATCTGTCCCCCTCACCGAGGAATAGAGGAAACCACATGGTCCAAGGCGATAGCTGAGGTCCAGCATGAGTGCCGAACAACCACGGCATACCGGACCTACTTCACCGCTACGACTATTATCGGCTTCCCTTGCTCCGCGGACCAAGCTACAAATCGACCTGGGTCCGACGGAGGCTGAGAGGCTGAGCCATGAAGAAAGGCAACCCTGCGGGGTCTTAGCGAGACAAGGCGTATCCAGACCATCACCGACAGTCCAGTCCCGACAACAGGCCTCACGACGGTCAGACTCAGACATGCGAACTCGTCTTGCTCTCGCCGTCTCCCGGGCAACTTCGGTCCGAACGTCCCAGATGTATCTTGAGCTTAAGCTGCCATCACTTCAAGCAAGATTCACCCATGGACCCATGGACCCATGGACCCATGGCATCAAAGTGATCCCCCACATCATCTCTCCATGTAGCATAGGTCCATCGCATAGAAAGGGAGCCATAAGGGACGCCTAGATATGATACCACATCGTTTCCGCCGAGGACGCCAGTGATAGTGCTCTTCAAGGTAGGATGAGTGAAGGTCGGGGCGGTCCTCACTGGCATCTTCGCTGAAGATCAGTGACGCTTCGATGAGCTGGCAGTGGGAGGTAAAGTATGCTCCTGGTGGTTCGAGGAAGACGGATGAGGATATACCACCGAGGTCATGGCTGCACCGGGTAGGAAGGAGAAGGCTCAGGATTCGGGGAGAATTGAGGACTGAGGATTTGTCCGGGATACCGAGACCGGAGTTCCGCGCGGACACGAATGGCGACGGCCTCTTGTAGACGTGTGACGGGAATGGCGAGAAACACCTCGAGCGGCACTGAACTTCACTCTGTTCTTCGCGATATGGAGATTCGGCTTCTGCGGCGCCATACGAGGTAAGACGTCCTCTTGAATTGTGCACCGAGGTCTTGGGAAGGGACTCAAGCTGATCCTTGTTCTTAGGGATGGTCGACGGGTCGATAGCGGGTGTCATTGTTCAGACATCGTACACGACCAGATTCGGCCTTAGCACAACTAAGCACAGCGCGTCAGATCTAGCAAGCATCAAGGGTATGTCATCTCTGCCCATTATCTTAGCCGCGCTCATCAGGAGGATAAGGTAATATCATCTCCCTGAGCCAGATTGGCGGTATCCCCGGATCGCTGCTTATCTTCCCAGCACTGGAGAAGCTCGGTCGACGCCGTGCACTCCAAATCGCATGTATCACGAACGCCGTCGTGAGTCATCCCTCTCTGATATCATGACGTAGTCTGAGGGTGGACAAAGGGCATGATTATTCAGGTTACGGCCAAGTCTGGTATCGGCCAGATCTATGCGGGTCGAATCAGTCTGGGTATCGCTGGAGGCATGGGGTCCGAAATTGGTCCCACCTACCTCGCCGAGATCGCTCCCGAGTCAATCCGAGGGGCTTGTGGTATCTTCCGTGAGTGCATCCGTAATGCGAGGTGAAGGTGTACTGATGAGATGCGGCATGTCGATCTACATCGGTATCGTCATCGCATACTTTGTGAGTAAGTACATAGTCCCTACGGGATTCGGGCCCAGCTGACGATGATCAGACTACGGCACCACCATCAACGTCAGCAACACCAGCGATGCACAATGGCAGATCCCGCTCTCCTTAGCCTTGATTTTCCCAGCTATGATGTGCGCTTCTCCCTTCCCTCCAACTATCCAGACCTGATAGCTTCGCAGGCTGGCTTGTCATTTTGGGCTCCTGAATCACCGCGATGGCTCATCCAGCAGGGACGGGAGGACGATGCGCACCGGGTCTTCTCTCGACTCCGTCACATGCCTGACAACGACCCATACGTTATCGCCGAGTTGACGGGGGTGCACGAGCAGCTTGAGCGGGAGAGGGCTCTCACCGATGGGGCAGGCTTCTGTGCGCCATTGAAAGAGCTCCTCTTCCTGCCCGATATGCGATACAGGCTGTTGTTGGCGTTTGGTCTCGGAGCTGCCGGTCAGTGGTGAGTTCTTTCTCATTCGCGTTCGTGGAGTACAACTTTAACGTGATTACAGGGCCGGTGGAGGAGCATTCACCGCCGGAACTATTCGCCCTCGTGGGAATTACCGGGAACACAGGCCTCTTCACTACCGGGATCTACGGAATCGTCAAGGTAAGCTTCAATTCTCCTGGATCGCACAGAAACCCGCTGAGATGCCACAGCTCGTCTCCTCGTTCATCTGCGCCTTTTTCGTCGTCGACCGCCTGGGCCGGAAAACAGCTCTATTCTCCGGGATCAGTCTACAGATCTTCTGCTCCCTCTACCTCGCAGTGTACCTGTAGACCACCAGTGATATCACTCGATCGGCGTTGCCGTCGAGTCAAAAGCATGCGGGTACTGGAGCTGTCGCGATGATCTTCATCTTGGGTTTGAGCTGGTGAGCTGCGCCAGGCGTTAAGGTTGTGATAAGCTGACGCTTCTCCTTTTTAGGGCGCTTGGATGGAATGCAATTCAGTATCCCATCAACGCCGAGCTCTTCCCGCTTCGGCTACGCGGGATGGGCATCGCGGTTGCAGTATGCTTCAGGTCTCTCGTGAATTACGGGGCAGAGCTCTACCTAGCATGCGTGAGTGACCCATCCTTGCCACAGTCTCAGCGCTGATCCTTACTTCTTCCATAAGTCGTCGGCATTCAGGGGTAAGCTTCTCACATGTTCTCCACAGGATCAGGCTGACGGAACGGTCCAGCTTCGGGACCTACTACTTCATTTTCGCCGAAGGTATCGTCGCCAGCATCTTCGTCTGGTTCTTCCTCCCCGAAACCAAGGGTCGCGCCCTCGAAGAACTCGACGCGGTGTTCGCTCTACCGTGGTACAAGATCGGCCGAGTGGGAAGAATGTACGCGGACGACAAGGGGTTGGGACTAGTCCATGTTTCCGATGAGGTGGCGAGTCCGGCGGGGACGGAGAAGGTGGAGATAAGGAGGGATGATGAGTTTGACAAGGTGTAGTCTCGGTGCATCCAGGTCATGCAGAACCCAGCAACTCATGCGATGTGCTTACGGCCGGCTTTCTCCCGCTTTGTGGGTTCACACTCCTGGATAGGGATAAGTTGAGACAACACAGATCTGGAGGCCAGATATGCCACGAGTAGAGCCGCCACGAAGTGCGGGTTCGGCCCGGATGTCACTGGCTTCACTGTCATAGACATCATGAGATAGCTAGCAATACAGAGAAGCAGTCTCATCGACTCATCGACTCATCGACTCATCGACTCAGTCGGACCCTGCGCAACGATACCCACACACCTGCTCGCGATCCTAGATTGGACACCAGGAGTTGCATTTCGCGGCACACGGATAACATCACCGCTAATCTCCAACACCATCACCCCTTATACAATTCGGGCCTGACATGTCCACCCTCCCCCACTCCATCGCTCCCCAACTACCCACGCCACCTCCGTGCACCTCCAAATCCCCATCTCTTCCGTCACCCTCCCAAACGGAGACCATCTCCCGCCTCACCTCCCTCCTCCTCGTCCGTCTCCGAATAACCATCCCCGACAATCGCACTTTCATAGGGACCTTCATCTGCCTCGACAAAGGATGCAACATCATCCTGTCCGCCACCGAGGAGTTCCAGCCGGCCCCCACGAATGCGGATGAAGAGGAGGTGAGAGGGAATAGGGAGATGTATTGGCCGAATGTTAAGGGTCGTTGGGGGGGAAGGGAGGTTGGGATGGTGCTTATTCCGGGAAGAGAGGTGGTTAGGGTTGAGGTGGAGGAGAGCTGGGAGGAGCGGGGAGGTGAGGAGGGTGGACGGGGACTGGATATTGTCTAGATTGGCGAAGCTCGGGAATCCGTCCATGGCAACATCGGCGACGAACGAAGACTTCGTGTGAGTAATTAAGATGTTTGGCTTGGAAGCTGACTTGACAGTCCTTCAACAGCCTGGCCCGCTTCCGAAGCACCGTACAGCACGATATTCTGGACCGCTGCAGACTCGCGAGGTCAGGACGGTGAGTCGGAAGGCGAGCGAAAGAGTGAAAATAGCGAAGGTCGTGATGCGCGAGCTAGCAGAAGCCACCAAGATGCGTCACGATGTATGTCCAGTATTCACCGACCGATCTCCTCCCTCGCCCAGATCCTCGATAGCCTTCTGGATCTTCCCCTTCATCCTTACCCACTTCAACCACCACCACTCAGCACATCAACCTCCTTCCTGGTGTAGGAACAAACCCACTTTGTTCTGACGAGCCTTGGTGTGCCTCCCGTCCATCTGTGAGGGCGACTTCAGCCCCATTCACTCCGACCAACGCAAAGTAAGCTCTCGTCAGCCGTAATCTCACCATGGCGAGGCACCTGGAGAGAAGAGAGGAGGAAATCAGGGAACCGACCTTCTTCGGGCACATGATCGAGTAGAGCTGTTTGAGCTCCTCACCGGTCCACCGCGCCCATCTTCTTGTCCCCACCACTGGACCCGGGAGTCTTCTTCGGCGAGGCGGATTTGGAGGAGGCTTTGGACTGCTTTGGAGAAGGAGTGGACGGTGGAGTAGCAGATGTGCTCGGGGACAGGTCGCATTCGCGCTTGATCGACATCTTGTAATAAGAGTTATGTCCGGGTACAGCGAGAGAGGTTCTGATGAGATGAGGAGGACAAAACAGAGTGAGGGATGAAGGGACTTGTTGTTGCGATGGTCGTCAAGCACGGGCTCGTGTGGCATCAGATCGTCCCTTGAGGACAGAGTACATCCCAGATCTGGGGTCCGCGGATCACTCCTCTTTCCCAGGCATTATTCCTCCATCACTTTCTTTGTCAATAGCTATCGCCATCCCAAAGACCGTGAGGAGCAGAGCATCATCGCCGGCACCACACGATGTCGTCTATCGAGACCAAGCCATTCCTCAGTTCCACTCCATCCCCAACGCCCAGCCTCATCCCAGACACCTCAACACAAGCCGATCACCCGTCGCGTACTCTCACGCCCAACCGCAAGCCCAATCTCAACCCTACCAAACGGTCGAACCAGACATCGTCCACGTCTTCCGGCACCAAGAAGCCGCGTACGGGGAACAACGGTCATCCGGCCGGCTCGAAGGGGGAGCACGGAGGGAGGAAGAGGGGAGCGTGGACCAAGGAGGAAGTGAGGGCGATTTGGGAGGCTGTGGATCTACTTCCGGTGAGTCTGCTTGAGTCGACCATATGTTGAGATAGAGATTGATGAGGGCAGGGTAAGGTCAGGTGGGATGAGGTTGCCGAGAGGGTTTCAGGAAGGGACAAAGCTTGTGGGTCTTCTTCTGCCAGAGGTAAACTTGGATTGGCTGATGAGATCGTTGTAGTCGTGCAGCAACAAGGTCAGTCAGCGTCGTGCTGAGTCGTGAGCCGCTCGCTGATCGTTGTCATCGGACGCAGTGGAGGTATGACATCGTGCCGAAACTTCAAGCGTCCATCGAGTCTCTCGGGGAGTAAGGCGTAATTATGGGGAGATTGATACCCTACTACTAAAGGGCTGGTTGACCGGCGGCAATTGTTATTGATCGGCCAATCCGACTCCGAATTCGCTTCCGATGGAGCTGACTACGACTACCAGTAACCAGGTACACAACTCAGCTAAGGGACACGTGTATCTCAAGTTACGAGGGTGTCGCCACGTCAGTCCGCAGTAGGTGTACGAGCGTTGCCGGCTAGCGGAATCAGATCTCACCTTCATGAGGGTGATCCGTCATCAGTGAAGCTCTCCAAGACAGCTTTTCTTCGCTCGGGATGCATCGGAAGTCTCCGGCCACTAGCGTACTTTAGGTTCCGGGGGATCCGGGATTCCGGGTCCACAGTGTCTTGGCCAAAAACAAACAGACCGACGAAGCTGTGCATGGGTCCTCAACCCGTTGCGGCATGACGTGAATGAGATAGGGCGGAAGCTCGTAGTCTACAGCAATAAGGGACGTTGGGTAAAAAATGCCAAGGGGGGCGGGTTGGCAGGTTGGATGGTAAGTTGCCCTGAGACATGCGGGAAGGCGCCCCTTGAAACCCAGCCTTAGACCTGGATGGCCGATTTTGGGATGCAACAATGTCGAAACGAGAAGTCGATTTGCACCTTCGACCAACAACGAAATTCGACCAATACAACTAATTAACATTGAATGACGCCCGAAGGACTCAACTTGTCACCATATAGAGGAGACTGAGAATAGGTGAGTTGTGCTTCTGTGGAGTATGGCTGCGCCGCACAAAGGGATGTTGGCCGAGGTCGGCGGGTTGGGTGTCCCGCGGTTGGGGATGTGGTGACTTCGGCGAGCGGGGTGTCGGTCAGCATATTGCCTGGTGGCCGATGATGCAGACAACGGGCAGCGGAGGGGGTCGATTCCCAGCAGCTTGTTGTTTCGTAGACGAGCCGACGCCGGGATCGCTTGTGGACAGGCTGTGAACGGTTGGCGGGCTTCGTCCTTCCTCCGCTATTCCTCTTTATTCCGGATCACATACTCGCCTGTAACCCTCCTTGTCTCGCAGCGCTGATCATCGATGGCTAGCCTTCATCCCATAATCGATACTCCGCATCGGATACCCAACGCCTTTAGCCATAGACATTAGATCAATTTCAACGTCAACCTCGATTCCCTCATCACTTCCGTCCGTCATCCTACATCGACTCAGCCTATCCACCGACCAGTAATCATCAAGCCAGAAGCCGAAAAAGAAGTCGGGGGATTGGCGGCCGAGCACAGCCAGCAGTTCTGACATCAAACTGTCTTCCGCCTGAGTGACAAATCATGGCGGATGCTGCGGCCGCTTCGCTTTTGAGTGTTGCGGCGGCCAGAAACACAATGGCAGGATCATCCGCAGCAGCTGCCACAACAGCAGCCCGAGCAGCGGCTTCAGCTCGTTCGTCGAGCAGCAATGCCGCCGCCAGCACCTCAGCCGCTAGAGCTGCCACATCGTCCGCCGCTGCGGCCGTAGCTTCCTCCTCAACTTCGGCAGCCAGCTCTTCCGCTGCCGCTGCTTCGACATCCACGTCATCCTCCATCTCATCTTCCATCTCTTCCATCGCCTCATCGTCTTCGTCCATTGCATCCTCTTCATCCTCATCCAGAGCCTTATCGTCATCCTCGCTCACATCATCTGCCTCTTCCATTGCCACCGCACTCGCCGGCAGCTCGTCAACAGTATCTTCTTCTGGTGGCGGGCTTAGTGGTGGGGCGATTGGCGGGATAGCTGGCGGGGTCGTGGGAGGGCTCCTTCTCTTGGCGTTATTGTGGACTTGCTGGCGAAGATCGAGAGAACGGGGACCGAAGGTGCTACCTCCGTGAGTTGCGGTCGTCAAGCAAGACCCGAATCCAGCTATCATGAAATTGATGATTGAGACTGTTGTAGACCTCCGCGAGACATGGCATACAACCCGCAATCCTTAGGAAGGCAGCGGGTCCCGTCCGGCAACATGCTGCCGACAAGCAGCATGAATCGTGCTAGTTCCTATTCCACCTGTATGTCCTTTCCGCTGTCGAGGCAACCCCTCTGACTCGCTCAGTGCTCCACAATCGTCCCTCGTCCACGTTCAATGCCCAATCTCGCCAACCATCTCACTACGCGACGTATCCGGTAGCCACCCCCAGCACAGTCAGCCATGACGCCTCGCCGCCTATGCCTTCTTCCACCTCATCTGGATCTCCACCCCTCTCTGCTCAAGAGACCGGCAGCAACACGCCTATGAAGAAGTCCTCGCTCACTCCGATCACCACTGATCTGCGGCGAGACGATAGCTCGAGTTCTGGCGAGCAGATCATGATGGCTCGGCACAAAACATCAGTAGACCGGTTGCGAGCCCAACCCGCTGAACGAGTTCCTTCTCCATCATCAGCCCACTTTCCCACTCCCGTCCCTTCCGAAGCTGGCGGCTCTTCTCGCACAAACTCTCCTCATCCTTCTTCACTCGGTCACTCGAGCCGACAATCCGGTCTGTCTCCTGGGCATACAAGGCCATACTCGATGACATCGATCTCCTCGTCCCGACACCTCCTTACTGGTCCGTATGGCGGAGCACCCCACTCTGGACGGCCAGTCCAACTCGAGATGCCGCGATTACTCGGTGCTCGGCCGGATCAGAATGGCGATTTCTTCTGGGGTAGCCCTCGGCCTACCGAGGGGTTCAGTATGGGTACTGCAGACTCGCGTGGTGGTCATCAGAGGATATCGTCGGGCGCTCTGACGGATCGTGGTACGTTCAATTCCACCTGTTTCAATCGACGCCAGGAATGATCAAGCTCGGATGATATAGGTACAGGCTCTTCATCTCCCGCACGAACACGAATATCGTCATCGCAGGCTGTCTCGGGTCAACCCAATTCTAATTCTGGGCCATAATGCCGTTGGTTCCGGTTCGAGCGGTCGATTTAATCAGCAACGGACCGACTCGCGCATATGAAAGTGTTTGAAGCTGGAAGGGAAGGTCAAAGTATAGTGTGCATGGACTTTGGATCGATATACATACACAATGGACGTTTGCATACATGCTTCGGATGTGACTTGACCGGGACGTTTGTTTCCGTCGGAAGGAGTTGATTACGCTGGGTCTCGCGACTCCAGCCCTCCATGCAACAATTATCGACACTGTCAGCTTCGTTCTACCTGCTCATTCCCTTGACAATCTCAGCTTCTCCGATCGGGGCTTCATCCGCCATATCATTCAATTTTCAACATTGAGAATATCTGTCCCTCTAATCGGCTTCCACCAATCCCAAACAGCTATCTACTACCTTCCTCGACATCTGCACATCGGATATCAGGTCATTCAACGCAGATTTGCGGCGGAACGTAGATACCCTATTTTTTGTGCAAGCGTCACTCTCCAACTTTGCGCCTGGACAGACCGTGTGACTTTTCGCTGTCTAGGTCAGTCAAGCTGAGTGAGCAAGTCAAAGGATGCAGCTGATCATTGTCCCATGAACATCTCGTCGTAATCTCACTCATCACACCTCATCGGCATTAATCGTTTACAGAAGCTTTATCTTCATAAGGACATTCCTTACCCGGTGGAGAAGGATCCCCTCCTCCGCTCGGACGCCATGAAGAAAGGTGCCGGGATCTCCGCCCTCTCCCGACACACCGCGACCACCTCCTCCTACTCCGCCCTCTCCACAACCATAACCCAGACCCAATTCACTTCCCTCCAAACATCCCTCCACTCCTTCCGGTTCGCACTCACATCCTTCGCAAGCGCACACCGCTCCGATATCCGGAAAGACCCTGCCTTCCGACACCAATTCCAGAAGATGTGTGCGACTCTCGGCGTGGACCCGCTCGCTGGTGGGGCACCGGCAAAGGCGGGGGCTTGGTGGACTGAGGTGCTTGGGTTGGGGGAGTGGCAGTATGAATTGGCTGTTCAGGTGGTGGATGTGTGCGTCAGTACGAGGGAGAGGAATGGGGGGATGATCGAGATTGAGGAACTCGCTTGCCGAGTCGTCCGGATGCGAGGACGCGGGGATATCACGCGGGAGGATATTCTGAGGAGCTTGGAACTGCTGCGACCACTACATGCGGGATACAGCGTCTATCCGGTCGGAGGAAGCTTGTTCGTCCGGTCCATACCGAGGGAGCTGGATACGGATCAGAGTCTGCTGCTGGTGGTGGCTGCGGATTCGGGTGGACGATTGACGGAGGGATTAGTGCAGAGCAAGACTGGATGGAATGCTGTGCGATGTAGGACGGTATTGGATGAATGCGTGATGCGGGAGGGGCTGGGGTGGGTGGACGCACAGGGGGCGGATAGGGAGGTTTGGTTGATAGCGGCTGTGGATTTTGGGGAGAGAGATGGGGCGGTGGGATGACACTCCTTGTTCGTGCTGATTGTTCGCCCGCAGCCAGCCATCCCCTAGTCTTTGAAGTGACATACCTGCAGACCGAATTCGTCTGCTCACCTCACCCAGGTGCGCTGATTCGCCATCCCTCAATCGCGCTCTGTGCACCGTTAGTCTAGGATCGACATGGGAGATATAGTCCATAACTCGCCTGGATGCCTTCAGGACGAAGGATTGAACGCGGAACAGCATATCATCGGTGCTGCAGAGAACGATACTGGCTTCGGGGTCATTGTACGCCTCGGATGCCTTGCCTGGAGCTGGCATATGGTGAAGCTCAGAACGTGGAGAGCGAAAAGGTGAGATGTATGAAAACGAGGAAGAAGGAAGGGAAACAAAGGCGATCGGCGGGGGAAAGGCGAGTCACCTTTCCCATGGAAGAAGCGATCCGTGCGGCCGCGTTGCAACAATGCCGGAAATGTCCGGATATCTGCCCATTCACCATCCCATGCTCAGCGTGAAGGGCCGCATTGAATAGACTAAGGAGGTACGGGAGGGTGACATGCGCTGCGAGCTCGGGAGTAAGCTTGTCGACCTTGCGATTCGGGGTATCACTCTTGTCGGCCATGGCACGAAGAGCGGACTTGGCGAGACCGAGATTGCCGCGCTGGCTACCGCGGCAGAAGACCAACCATGGAACCTTCTAGACGCACTCGTGCATCCCGAAGAGGGCGCGCTCGGCCACGCCGGGACAACCGAGATCGTCGGTGAGCTTGAGGAGCGGGTTGCGGCATGCCCAGATGAGCTGGCTCGCCGTGGTAGTCGCCGCCGGAACCGAGCTGGGTGCGGAAGTACTTGCTGGAGGAGGACAGGGGAAAAGAGGGGGTCCA